>ENA-UOXV01002969-UOXV01002969.1-marine-metagenome-genome-assembly--contig:-NODE-2969-length-21454-cov-5.889154_pt1 | contig 21454 bp, 22 predicted proteins | sample MGYA00238165_ERZ766961 | MGnify/ENA primary metagenome ERZ766961 (study PRJEB28924, sample SAMN03173240) | marine metagenome | biome: Marine; feature: Water; material: Subsurface seawater | place: North...
GATTGACGGTCTGCATCGAAGCCCCGATTGAAGCAATGACCGATATTCTGGAACGTCATGAGGATGTCAGGAACTTGTTTGATAATCATTGGCTTCATCTACTGGCGATGGACGGGGACGGAAAACCCGCACAACGGTATGTTGGAAACTTGAAATGGGCGGATGCTGATCTCTCAACGTAATAACGTCAAAAGCGAACGAATCCGCCGATAATGCTGTATAAAATGGTTTTTTGTGATACTTTTAAGTGTCGGATTAAAGGGTGTAGCGGTTTTACAGGCTTCGTTAGACCCACGAGGAGGAAGATGATGATTGAGTTGTTAATGACAAATCGTCGTTTAGTGGGCGCATGTTTTGCGGGTGCGGTGGTGCTTTTATGGGCCGTTACTGCTCCGCTTGCCGACGATGCAAGCGCAGTTAACGAAGATATCCAGGCTGAATCTTCTGATCCACTCGAAGGCGTCAACCGTTTCACATCCGGTTTCAACCGTATATTCCGTGACGCTGTGATTGATCCTGTTGTCGATGGATATCAGTACATCACGCCACCGGATTTCCAGCAGGGCATTTCCAATATTTTCTCGAACTTATCCGAACCCGTGACTGCGGTGAGTTCCTTGCTACAGGGTGATGCCGAAAACGCGGGCAATGCGACGAAACGTTTTCTGATGAACTCCACCGTTGGGATCGGGGGCATCGGTGATGCCGCCAAAGACGTTGGCATTGAACAACGCAAAGAAGACTTGGGCCAAGCCATGGCTGCAAATGGAGTCGAATCTGGTCCGCATATCGTATTGCCTATTCTGGGGCCAAGCAATTTGCGTGATGCCACAGGTGATTTGCTCATTGGATTAGCCAATCCATTTCCGCTTGCTGTTCAGGCTGCGGATGGTGGCGTCAATTATGCTAACAACCAAGATGCGATCAAATCTCTTGGAGCTGGGGCTGTTGATCCATACGTCGCCGAACGCGAAGCGTATGAGCAAAACCGGAACTATCTGGTGACAAACGGCAAAGATGTGGAAACTGATTTCCCCACCTTTGCATCAGAACCTGCCCCTATTTTGGCGACGACCCCGCCTAAGTAAGCTGTTTTTCGAATCGAACACCGCGGGCACGTAGAATTTTAGGTAATAGATTTACTGACATGTGAATGCATCTCGCTGATTTCTGCATGTATTGGTCGTATAATTAAAAAAACATATAAGTTTCAACACTGTAGCTGTTTGCCATTGAGCTGCCTCATTTTCATTTGATCGTTCTGCCTGGCCACGTTTGCTGGTCGACGGGGACCGCGTTACAGACGTAGCAAGGCAGGGCGCATGTTCTTCTATCTTTCCAAGGTACTTTGGTTTTTTGCAGAACCAGGAAACGCACTACTGATCGCACTGATCATTGGTTTGTTTCTTACGATGACAAGGTTCAAAAAATTGGGCCGAAGCATCGTTGCCTTAGTTGTTGTCGCTGCATTATCGATCACGTTTTTACCCTTTGGCAGTTGGATGCGCTTGGCACTTGAGGACCGTTTCCCCTCGCAGGATTTATCACTTCAAAGTGTCGACGGAATCATTGTTCTTGGCGGTGTTATTAATCCCCAATTGAGTGCCGCGCGCGAAACACTCGTCATTGGCGGGGCTGTTGAGCGAATTACCAAGTCGGCGGAACTGGCCCGTGCCAATCCAAATGCCAAGGTGATTTTCACAGGCGGAACAGGCTCACTATTCGATACGGATGTACGAGAAGCAGATTATGTGGTGTCGTTATATGAATCGCTGGGGGTTCGTGCGCCGCAATTGCTATTAGATCGTGAAGCTAGAAACACCTGGGAAAATGTGACAAATGCTCGGCACATGGTCGAACCTGGTCCTTATGATCGGTGGGTCTTGGTCACATCTGCATTCCACATGCCACGCGCTGTTGGTGTTTTCCGCGCGCAGGGCTGGGAGGTTATCCCGTATCCCGTGGATTATTCCACAAACCCTGACGAAAAGGTCAATTCACCTCTAAGCTTTACCCAGGGCCTCGGCAGTCTATATGGCGCAACGCATGAATGGATTGGCTTGATTGCGTACTGGTTGAATGGGAAAAGCGACGCAGCGTTTCCGAAACCGCGACAGTAACGCCTAAACGTAACACTGGAGTATACAAATTGATCTCTCGTCTGATCCAAACTTGCGCCCTTGGCGCCTTATTGCTGAGCACATCGATTGTGGGTGCCCAGGCAACGGAAAAAATGCCATTCGACCAGTGGCTCAAAGGCTTCAAAGTAGAGGCTACAAACGCTGGTGTGGCCCCGGATGCGGTCGAACGTGCGCTTTCGAGTGTTAAGCCGATTCCACGGGTTCTGGAACTGGACCGCCGACAGCCTGAATTCATGCTCACACTTTGGCGGTATTTGGAAATTTACATTCCTGATTCTAGAATAGAGAAGGGCAAGGCAATGCTGAAAAAGCATGCCAAGTTACTTAACGAGGTCGAGAAAAAATACGGTGTTCCGCCACGTTTCTTGGTCGCATTCTGGGGAGTGGAAACAGATTTTGGCCGGAACTTTGGCGCATTCCACATGTTAAGCGCTGTCGCCACATTGGGCCACGATGCACGCCGCGCTGATTTTTTTCGCCAACAACTTCTGGCAGCCGTTAAATTGGTCGGACTAGGCGATGTCCCCGTGGATGTGAAATCCTCGTGGGCCGGCGCCATGGGAAATATGCAGTTCATTCCGACAACGTTTGAAGCGTATGCGGTTGATTATGATGGCGATGGCCGCCGCGACCTATGGAATAATCTGGGCGATGCGTTCGCATCGGCATCCAATTATTTGCGCAAAGCGGGCTGGCAACCGGATTACACATGGGGGCGTGAAGTCATCGTGCCCAAGGGGTTTGAATGGTCGATTGCGGGACGTCATATGAAAAAATCCGTCGCTGATTGGCAGGCATTGGGTGTTCGCAAAGTCGGCGGTGGCGATTTACCCCAGGCAGATGTCATGGCATCGGTCTTGGTGCCCGCAGGTGCGTCAGGCCCGGCATTCCTCGTGTATGACAATTTCCGCACAATCATGCGCTGGAACTCGTCAGAACTTTACGCCATAGCCGTCGGTTTACTTGCAGACAGCTTTATTGGCTTGCCGGGCCTAAGTGTCGCAAAGCCTGCCGATGCGCAAATGTTGAAATTTACCGATATCTCTCAGATGCAAAGAATGCTGAGCAAATTGGGCTTTGATACCGGCGGTATTGATGGTCGTGCAGGGCCAATGACCCGTGGCGCGATCCGCGCATTTCAAAAATCGAACAATCTTCCAGCGGACGGTCATCCAACATTTGGACTGTTAGAGCGGTTACGTTCAGGCACATCCGGCTAAATAGTGGATAAAATCACAATATATTGTGATCTGGTGTCGTGCTATGACACTATTTACGGTATAAGCAGGTTGATGCCTGTTGGGAGTTTTTGTTGATGAGAAGATCTAGCGTGCGTGCGGTGCTTTTGGCCTGCGGACTGGGGTTATTTGTAACGGGGTGTGCTGAAACGCAACTGTTGATCCATTCCGCTAAACGGGCATCGCAGGCCATCGATTCTAATACCCCATCAGGCGGATATTATAAGGTCGGAAACCCATATCAAATCGAAGGCATCTGGTATCATCCAGAAGAAAATTACGAATACGATGAAACTGGAATTGCGTCTTGGTATGGTGCCCAATTCCACGGGAAACTGACGGCGAACGGCGAAGATTATGATATGAACGCGCTGACTGCCGCCCACCGGACTTTACCGATGCCGAGCTTCGTGCGCGTCACGAACCTTGAAAACGGTCGATCGCTGGTTCTTAAAGTCAATGATCGCGGCCCGTTCGCAAAGGGCCGTATCATCGATATTTCCCGGCGTGGTTCGCAGTTGTTGGGATTCCAGCAACAAGGCACTGCGCGGGTCCGTGTTCAGATTTTGGCAGATCAATCGCGTGCGATTGCAGCCCGCATGCAGAACCAAAGTCAGTTGGCGCGTGTTGGCTCTCCGATTACGGTCGATAAAATGCCAAAGGCCACCGTCAGCGCTGAAACATTGCCTGTCCTTGTTGGTGCGTCTGGATCGACATCGACAGTGACTCCGGTGCCGTCATCTGCGCCTGCGCCGATCCCGCAAGCGGCTGAAATCGCGCGCCAAGAAGATTTGATCGCGAATGCTGAAAAAGAACCAAGGCTTGGCCAAGAGCGTGTTGAGCCGACGTCGATCTTTGTTCAGGCGGGTGCCTTTGGTTTGTTTGAGAATGCCAACAAAGTTCGGGCACGTTTGAGCTCTCTGGGGAACGTCTTTTTGGATCGCGTGCTGATCAACGGTAAAGATTTATTCCGGGTGCGCGTCGGCCCCATCGCCAGCGTTGGTGATGCCGATACCGTGTTAGCGCAGGTTGTTGGAACAGGTTATCCGGATGCGCGGATCATCGTCGATTAGTGACGTCATGATCTGGACACTATTTTTTTTTACGGTGAACGAATGATGGGTTTTGTGATGAATTATATTAAGCGTGGCGTCGTAGGTGGTGTCATGCTTATCGGTGCCTTTTCCGTGAGCTATGTACACCACGTTCATGCTGCCAGCGGCATCGATACCCAAGCACGCGAAGCCATTCTATTCGATACCGCGACTGGTACCGTGCTTTTGGACAAGAATGCTGATCAATCGATGCCACCCGCATCGATGAGCAAAATCATGACGGTGTATCTGTTGTTCGAAAGCCTAAAAGAGGGACGTGTATCGCTCGACGATACGTTCCGCGTATCAGAAAACGCATGGCGCAAGGGTGGCGCTGCGAGCGGTAGCTCCACCATGTTCTTACCGCCCAACAGTGAAGTCCGGGTTGAAGATTTAATCCTGGGTATCATCGTCCAATCGGGTAACGATGCCTGCATCGTGGTCGCCGAGAATTTGGCGGGCAGCGAAGAAGCCTTTGCCCGTCAGATGACGGAAAAGGCGCGCGAGATCGGGATGGCAAACAGCACATTCGCCAATTCGACAGGTTGGCCGGATCCTGGACAGCGCATGACGGCACGTGATCTTGCTATTCTGGCGGATAAGATCGTCACGGCGTTTCCAAAGTATTATCATTATTACTCGGTTAAAGAATTCACTTATAACGGCATCCGCCAAACCAACCGGAATCCATTGATTTACGGGTTCCCGGGTGCCGATGGCTTAAAAACGGGACACACCCAAGAAGCGGGATACGGCCTGACTGCAACAGCCAAGCGAGATGATCAACGCTTGGTGCTGGTGGTCAATGGTCTCCCCAGCAAGAAATCGCGCGCAACTGAATCTGCTCGTTTGCTGGATTGGGCATTTCGCGAATTCGGCAACTACTCGTTATTCAAGACGGGCGAAGTGGTCGACATCGCACCCACTTGGTTAGGCACAGATCCGACGGTTGAAATGAAAATCAATCAAGACGTCCTGCTGACCATGTCCAAGAAATCGCGCCGCAATATGAAGGTTTCAGTGCGCTACCAATCACCGATAGCTGCCCCCATCGTGGCAGGACAAGAGGTTGGAAAGCTGGTCATAGAGGCACCTAATTTCAAAACTGTCGAAGTCCCGCTGATGGCAGGGAATGGCGTTGAGCAATTGGGACTGTTCGGCCGATTGGGTGCTGCGCTAGAATTCTTATTGTGGGGCGAGTCCACGTAAATCCAAGAGGTTCGAGTGGCACGCGGTAAGTTCATCACATTCGAAGGCGGCGAGGGTGGCGGTAAGTCGACCCAGGTAAAGCGTCTGATTGCTGCATTGGAAAGTGCGGGCATTCGCGCCATTTCAACGCGTGAGCCGGGTGGGGCACCCGCGTCTGAAGACATCCGAGAATTATTGGTTTCCGGCGCAGTAGATCGATGGACACCGATGGCCGAAGTATTGTTGAATTACGCTGCCCGTGAAATTCACGTCGCGAAGACGATCATTCCTGCATTAGATCAAGGCATCTGGGTGATATCAGATCGTTTTGCTGACTCGACCATGGCTTATCAGGGCTACGGGGGCGGTATTGATCGTGATCGGATCGTCAACATTCATAAAGCTGTTCTGAACGACTTCATGCCGGACTTAACATTGATTTTGGATTTACCGGTAGAGCAGGGGCTTGCCCGTGCAGGTAAACGCCTCGCCAATGATGCCAGCAACGAAGACAGGTTTGAGCGTATGGGGCGCGATTTTCATAATCGCTTGCGTGAAGGTTTCTTGGCGATTGCGAGCGATGATCCGAAACGCTGCCGTGTGATTAATGCGGAAGTTGATGCGGATGCGGTTTTCGCTGCTGTGACCGATGCTGTGAATGATGCACTTGGGGTCACTATCTGATGGCGAAAGCACCCATCGAAGAAGAAGACGGCATCACACACCCACGTGAAACGTTAGACTTTGTCGGCCATGACGAGGTTGAGCACGCGCTGCTCGATGCCATTGCTGGTGGACGATTGCCGCACGCATGGCTGATATCGGGCCCAGAAGGCATTGGCAAAGCGACGTTGGCGTTTCGCTTTGCACGCCATTTGTTGGCAAACCCACCCGGCGATAGTGCAGTTGATGGTGGTTTGTTTGCTTCCGATGATATCCCGACTGATGGTCTTGGGACGCTCCATATGGATGCAGATGACCCGATTTTTCGGCGTGTGGCCGCGGCGGGCCACGGCGATGTTCTGACGGTTGAGCGACAAGTGAATGATTCCGGGAAGTTGAGCCAGCAAATCCGCATCGATGATGTGCGCCAAGCCATCGATTTTGCCCATATGACGTCAAGTGAAGGCGGCTACAAAGTCATCATTGTCGATGGCGCCGAGCTGATGAACAGGGCGTCTGAAAATGCATTTTTAAAGATATTGGAAGAGCCGCCAGCGGATACGATCATATTGATGGTCAGTCACAATCCTGGCCGCTTATTGCCAACCACACGGTCGCGCTGTCGAAAGCTTTCATTAAAGCCGTTGGCAACTGATGTCGTCATCTCGATGTTGCAACATCACATGCCAGAAACGTCTGCTGGCGACGCTGCAGAGCTGGCCCGGTTGTCCGATGGCAGTATTGGTCGTGCCCTTCGGTTGGCATCGGGTGGTGGCCTGATGATCTATCGTGACACTGTGAATATTTTGGGCGAATTGCCGCGCCCCGACGTTAAAAAAGTGCAGGCCTTGGCGGCCAAACTGGCGAAATCAGGAGCGGATGATACCTATCGCTGTGGTATTGATTTGTTCCGTTGGTGGTTATCTCGGATCGTTCTGGCGTCGTCTCGCGGCGCCGAAGCGGATAGGGGATTGAGTGACACTGAAAAGGATATCGCGTCCCGTGCGGCGGCCACCGCCATCTTGCCAGTTTGGCTGAAAAGAATGGACGATGCCGAAAGTCTGATCCGCAGCGCTGATGCGCTCAACCTGGATCGCAAACAAGTGGTGCAGTCATTGTTCCTGTCGTTGGCGTAACGCCCACCAATACCTTACCGCGCCGACCTTGACCCTTCGGGCGTGCCGCCGTACCTAAAGGCCCTCAAACAAAGGGAAATACCATGGCGGATCAACCGACCTACTACTTAACGACACCGATCTATTATGTTAACGATGCGCCGCATATTGGCCACGCATATACCACGTTGGCGTGCGATGTGTTGGCGCGCTTCAAGCGATTGGATGGCTATAACGTTAAGTTTCTGACCGGCACCGACGAGCACGGTCAAAAGGTCGAAAAATCTGCCGAAGCTGCAGGTAAAGACCCACAAGAATTCACAGATGCGGTGTCGCAGAATTTCCGCGACTTGGCTGATTTTATGAACTTCAGCCATGATGATTTCATCCGCACGACCGAACCCCGCCACATCGCGGCCTGCCAGGCGATGTGGAAGCGCCTGGAAGAGGCGGGTGATATCTATTTGGGGTCTTATTCCGGCTGGTATGCTGTCCGTGACGAGGCATTTTATGGCGAAGACGAGCTGACCAAGACCGCTGATGGCAAGCGAATTGCGCCATCGGGGGCCGAGGTCGAGTGGGTCGAAGAGCCCAGCTATTTCTTTAAGCTGTCTGCCTGGGGCGACAAGCTGTTGGCATTTTATGATGCCCATCCCGATTTCATCCTGCCTGAAAGCCGCCGTAACGAAGTGACAAGCTTTGTCAAAGGTGGCCTGAACGACCTTTCGGTCTCACGGACCACGTTTAAATGGGGCGTGCCTGTCCCAGGTGACGACGCACATATTATGTACGTGTGGTTGGACGCGCTGACAAACTACATCACAGCGACAGGATTTCCCGACGAACAATCAGCTGATTACAAAACGTTTTGGCCCGCGGACTTGCACATGGTCGGTAAAGACATCTTGCGGTTTCACGCCGTCTATTGGCCAGCATTCCTGATGGCGGCTGACCTGCCGTTACCCAAGCGCATTTTCGCGCACGGCTGGTGGACAAACGAAGGCCAGAAGATCTCTAAATCGCTGGGTAACGTGATCGATCCGATTGAACTTGCGAATACTTATGGTCTGGATCAAATCCGCTATTTCATGCTCCGCGAAGTGCCCTTTGGGAACGATGGCGATTTTTCGCACTCCTCGATGATCAATCGTATGAACGGCGAACTTGCCAATGATCTGGGTAATTTGTCGCAGCGCGTCCTCTCGATGATCGCCAAGAACTGTGACGGGAAAGTGCCAGAGCCGGGTGAACTTTCTGATGATGATCACGCTTTGTTGGCGCAAACGCACGGCATGCTCGATAAAGTTCGCCATCATATGGATCGTCAGGAATTCCATCATGCCATCGAATCCATCTGGATTGTGGTGCGCGCGGCCAACGGTTACGTGGATCATCAGGCACCCTGGAAGTTGCGAAAAGAAGACCCGGCGCGGATGCTGACGGTCTTATATGTGTTGGCAGAAACGATCCGACATTTGGCGATCTTACTGCAACCCGTGATGCCGCAAACCATCGGCCAAATGCTTGATCAGTTGGGCGTTCCAGAAGACGCACGCACGTTCGCAGCATTGGGCGAGGGTGGGGCGCTTAAGCCTGGTGCGGCCCTGCCCAAACCAGAAGGGGTTTTCCCCCGGTTTGTTGAGGAAGATAGCGCCAACGGTTGACTCTTAGCCTGCCAAAGACAACATGGCGGGCATGACTAATAAACACGAAACACCCGTCTTCGATACGCCACTGATCGACAGCCATTGCCACTTGGATTTCCCGGATTTTGGCGATGAACTTGATGAAGTTGTTGCCCGTGCAGGGCGCGCTGGCATATCTCACATGGTTACAATATCGACCCATGTGACCAAGTTCCCCCAAGTTAAGGCCGTCGCAGAACGCTTCGATAACATCTATTGCACCGTTGGTATTCATCCGCATCAGGCCGCGACTGAGCCTGAAATCAGCGTTGATGAACTGACCGACATGGCGAGCCATCCCAAGGTCGTGGGCATAGGAGAAACCGGCCTCGATTTCTTTTACGAACATAGCCCGCGCGACATCCAGGAACGCCAGTTTAGGACTCACATTGATGTGGCGCGTAACACAGGCTTGCCGCTGATCGTCCACACCCGCGATGCAGATACAGATACCATCCGTATACTTGAGGAAGAATACGCCAAGGGGGCGTTCCCGGGCCTGATCCATTGTTTCAGCGCCAGCCAGGAATTGGCCGACCGTATGGTCGCAATTGGGATGTATATCTCGTTCTCTGGCATCGTGACGTTCAAGAAAGCGGATGAACTACGTGACGTCGTCGCAAACGTACCCGAAGACCGGGTTTTGGTCGAAACTGATAGCCCCTTTTTGGCACCCATACCACGTCGTGGGAAGCGTAACGAGCCTGCGTTCACAGCGTTCACAGCGGCCAAGGTCGCAGAGGTGAGGGGGATTACCCCATCAGCGCTAGCAGGCCTCACTACGGCCAATTTTAAGCGTCTTTTCACCAAGGCAGCTGGCCTGATGGATCAAACCTCCGAATGAATTGGCAGGGACCCACGAAAGTCCGGTTTTTAGGGTCTGGACCGTCCAGCGGCGTGCCCGGGATCGGCATCGGGTGGGGGAAATGTAACCCTGATAACCCCAAGAATGCCCGAACGCGTCAATCCATCCTGGTGGAGCATGCCGAGAGGCGTTTTTTGGTCGACACCACGCCTGATTTGCGGACTCAACTACTTCGTGAAGATGTTAATGCGGTTGATGCGGTGATCTATACGCATGCCCATGCAGATCATATGCATGGTCTGGATGATCTCCGGGGGATCAATAAATTCATTAAAAAGCCCCTGCCGGTTTTTGCCGATCCGGATACCCATCGACAAATTGCCGAGCGATTTGCCTATGCGCTCGAACCACTCCCGGATGATGATCCGGGGTACTTCGTGCGTCCGGTGCTTCAAATGAGTGAATTTTGTCCCGGCGACGAAATTGAGGTCTCCGGGCTACCTGTGGGGACGTTTTTACAGGACCATGGATTTTCGTCGACCGTCGGATTTAAATTTGGCTCAATTGTCTATTCGACCGATTTGAAGATGATCTCGGACGAAATTTTGGACGAGCTTTCAAAGGCTGAAATTGATGTTTGGATCATCGGTGTTTTTCAGTGGAAAGAACATTGGACACATGCCCATGTCGATTTGGCATTAGAGTGGATTAATCGTGTAAAACCGAAAAGGGCGATCCTGACGCATCTCGGAATCAATATCGATTTCGACGAATTGGCGGCCGCGACACCGCCAAATGTCGAGCCTGCATTTGACGGTATGACCGTCGACTTATCCCAAAATGGGGGAGAGATCACCATCTCCTAAAGGCGCCTCTGGATGGCGATTTTCTCTGTGCACCAAAGTTCTATATAATTTGGCCATATAATGCTAAGTATCTGATATATAAATATAGTATATAATTTTCCATAATATATATTATGCGACTTTTGCAGATGGTGCTAAGAGTGCACTAGGCCTAATAAAGACGTTTTCCCCCTCAGTCTGTTGGTGTGTTATTGCCTAGAGCCTTGCGGTATTTATAACCCCACAACGCGGCTGGGATCAGCACGAGGATCATGTTCATGTGTGCGCCCAACCCAGGCCATGTCCAATCCATGACAAGACCAATGATTCCTGCAATGGCGAACGCAGCCATTCCGATTAAGTATGTTGCCCGGTCAGATAGTGCCTGTTGAACGATGATCCGCTCGATGGCGACCAATGCCAAAATCACGCCGATGAAGCTGTCCTGAGCCGATATAAAGAATACAGCGGCACCACCTGCTGCGAAAGAAATAGCATATTTCAATTTAGGTGTTTGGGCTCGGACCGCCCTATCCTTTTCGAAGACGCTCATTTAGTGGTTCCTGTTTTGGTCAGTTTTTATTTATCTACTAGTAGAATTTTGACGATATCAGTTATTGATCCATAGTGTACACTTGCTCGGTTGTCTGGCTTAATAAAAATGCGCCAGTTTATATCAGAGGATGACCCTCTATTCATTCTTGGCTCGATCTATTTTAGGAGTGTTGATGATGGTCTCGCGGATCGATTTGAATTCTGATCTTGGTGAGAGTTTTGGGCCCTGGCAGATGGGCGATGACCCCGCAATGCTATCCATCGTTAACAGCGCAAACGTCGCTTGTGGCGGCCATGCCAGTGATCCCGAAACCATGTTTTTGACCTTAAAACTAGCCGTCGAAAGAGGCGTTATTGTCGGTGCGCATCCCGGCTATGCGGATCGTGAAAGATTTGGACGTCGGATCATTCCAATGAGTAATGATGAGATAGAACGTCTGATCGCGTCTCAAATTGGCGCTTTGATGGGGGTTGCAGCCTTGGCTGGGACAACCGTTCAATACGTCAAGCCACACGGGGCACTTGGCAATCTGGCGGCGGCGGATCGTGCGGTCGCGGATGCTGTTGTTCGTGCTGTAAAAGCTATTTCGTCGGATATGGCGGTCTTGGCGATTTCTGGTACTGAATTTGAACGCGCAGCCAAGGATATGGGTTTACCCACATATTCAGAGATATTTGCCGACCGAGCATATCAGTCCAATGGTCAGTTGGTGCCCCGTAAGCAACCGGGTGCTGTTTTGCATGATGCCACCGAGGCGTCTGATCGCCTGATTTCATTCCTTGAAACCGGCCATATGCCCTGCCTTGAGGGTGGAACTGTACAGTTGGAAGCCCACTCAATATGCGTTCACGGGGACAGCCCAGGTGCTGTCGAAATGGCTGCCCATATCCGCCAATGTTTGGTGGACAGAAAGATCGACGTTCGATCTTTCCTGGACGCCTGATTGATGGCTCAACCCTCATTTCGTGCCGTTGGCGATCATGCCCTACTCGTCGAATTTGGCGATAAGGTGTCCAAGGAGACAAATCAGGCCGTTCATCGCCTTGATCGAGGGCTCGCCGCTCATCCGTTTAATGGTTTCATTGAATCGGTGCCTGCGTTCGTTAACATCCTGATCGATTTCGATCCATTGCAGACAGATCACAAATCTGTCGAAGCATCCGTCATTGAATTGCTTACCGACTCCTCAAACAATGAAACCGCAACCACTGTCCGTGAAGTCTTAGTGTGTTACGAGTCGGTTGAGAATTCTGATCTCGAAGAGGTTGCGCGCTTAACGGGTCTTTCAACCGAGGCCGTCATTAATGCTCATCTTGCTGGCGATTACAGCGTCTACATGTATGGTTTCGCGCCGGGATATGCCTATATGGCGTCCGTACCAGAGGAAATCCGCTTGCCCCGTAAAAAGAGTGCGATACGGGGCATCGCAGCAGGCAGTGTGCTGATTGCGGGCCCGCAATGCCTGGTCACGACGATCACGATGCCGACGGGATGGTGGATTATCGGCAAATCCCCAACCCTTATCCTAACTGGCGACGATGATGATCCATTTTTGTTTGATGTGGGCGACCCGGTAAATTTTCGCCGTATTGGGCTGGATGACTACCACACCATAAAGACAGGGGCACAGTAAAATGACTGACGTCTCACTTTCCGTCACTCATGCCGGGCCACTGGTGACCATTCAGGATTCTGGTCGGCGCGGCTTGGCCCGCTTTGGTGTGCCGCGATCAGGCCCCATGGACCGTAACGCATTCGATATCGCCAACTTAGCCATTGGGAACTCGTCAAAAGCGACTGTAATTGAAGTATCTGCGGGTGGTTTAACCCTCGATTGTAAATCAGGCGAAGCCTCGTTTGCCGTTTATGGTGGTGGTTTTAATGTTTCGGTTGGTAGCCAAAAGTTCTCTTCCTGTCGGGTTTCACGGATAGAGGCAGGTCAGAAACTCGTGATACAACCGGGCCCATCGGGTAACTGGACCTACCTCGCCTTTGCGGGAAACATTGTGGCCAAGCAATGGCTAGGCAGTGCCGCCACGCACAGTATGTCCGGATTTGGCGGAGGAAGCGTTCATTCTGGATCAACGATAGAAGTACGTGGTGCAGATATTAGAGATAGCCGTGAAGGTGAGATTCCCCTTCTCGTCTCGGAACGACCCCCCGGTGAGATTGATGCAGTTTTGGGGCCGCAAGATCGCTTTTTTGCCGAAGAAAGTATCGATAATTTGAAAACCGGTTCTTTCAACCTGACCAACGCCTTTGATCGCATGGGGGTTCGATTAAGTGGGCCTGCACTCATACCATCCGCAAAGCTTGATATGCCGTCAGAACCGATCGTTCGCGGCTCCATACAGGTCGCAGGCGATGGTGTTGCGACCGTATTGCTCTCGGATCATCAGACCGCGGGCGGGTACCCCAAAATTGCGACGGTGGTTTCGGATGATATTGACCGTCTTGTGCAATTGCGACCGCAGGACAAATTGGCATTCAATGTGATTACTGCCGAGGACGCGTTAAAGCGTATCCGTGCTCGACACAACGTCCGGGTAAAATATATAGAAGCCGTGGCAAAAGGCCACGGATCCCTGCCATTTCGGCTGTTGAATGAAAATCTCATCAGTGGTGTCGTTGGGGAGCCGTGACGGCGGGTTAATGCGTGGTGATGAGTTTCAGGCCAACAATCCCGCCCACGATCATGGCGATGAATGCTAGTCTGAGCGCATTTGCAGGTTCTTGGAAGACGATGATCCCAAAAATCACAGTGCCGATGGTCCCGATACCCGTCCAGACGGCATAGCCCGTACCCAGTGGTAATGTCCGAAGCGCCAAGGCCAACAGCGCCACGCTAACACCCATGGATGCCAACGTGCCGACAGACGGCCACAGCTTGGTGAAACCGTCTGTATATTTCAAACCAACGGCCCAGCCGATTTCGAATAACCCCGCGAGGAAAAGAATGATCCAGGCCATGTTTAGTCTCCGATATGTCTCATGAGATTGACCTATACCATTTGTTGTCATCCCGGCGAAAGCCGGGACCCAAGGTTAAGTGGCGCTCTGGGTCCCGGATCAAGTCCGGGATGACAATAAAATGCAAGATACAACCCTCGACATTTCCTCGGATTGAACCAAGATTATAGCCATGACTGAAGACATCCCCCTGCTCTTTCAACCCATCACCATCCGAGGTGTTACGTCGCGAAACCGCATCGTGGCCTCGCCCATGTGTCAGTATCATTCCGATGATGGTGGCCCGGGGGATTGGCAAATGATGCACCTCGGCCGTTTGGCCACGGGTGGCTGCGGTATCGTGTTTGGCGAGGAAACGGCAGTTGAGCGGATTGGGCGTAAAACCTATGCCTGTGCGGGGCTTTATAAAGACGAACATGTCGCTGCATATCGCAAGCTGACCGATTTTATTCGCCTGCAAGGGGCCGTCCCTGCCATTCAATTGGGCCATGCGGGCCGAAAAGCATCGTGTCATACGGCGGTTGAGGATTGGCGCCCGTTGCGCGACGAAGACGCTGCCGACGGCATGCCACCGTGGCAAGGGATTGCGCCGAGCGCCCTGCCCGAGCCAAAGCGCCGTTTCCTGCCCAAGGAGCTTGATCACGATGACATTATGGCGGTCTTGGAAGCGTTTCGGGTCGCAACATTACGCAGCGCCGATGCGGGTTATGACATCGTCGAAGTTCACGGCGCGCACGGATATCTGATCCATCAGTTCCTGTCGCCGATTTCCAATCAACGCACCGATGGTTATGGCGGCGATATCGAGGGGCGAATGCGGTTCGCATTGGAAGTGGCAGAGGTCGTCCGCGATGCCTGGCCCGCCGATAAGCCCGTATTTTACCGAATATCTGCCGTCGATGGCGAAGGCGGTGAATGGAACCTGGATCATTCGGTTTTGCTATCGCAGGCTCTTAAGGAACGGGATATCGATCTGATTGACGTGTCGTCGGGAGGCATATCGGGCAAGACGGATATGCCCAAGATCCCGCGTATTCCGGCCTATCAAGCCGCGTTCGCATCGCGGATACGAGAACAGGCGGATATCATGACCATCGCCGTTGGCGGCATCACGGAGGCTGCGCAAGCCGAACGAATCTTACAGGACGGTGATGCCGATATGGTCGCCCTCGCCCGTGAATTATTGTGGAATGCTGATTGGCCGGCGCATGCGGCGCAGGCATTGGGGATTAAAGATCCATTCGGGGTTCAGCCCCACGAGTACGCTTTTCGACTGCGCCAGCGCGAGGCGCAGAAATTGATGGAAATCAATCAGGGCGGTGCCAAAACGGCGGCGGCGTTGGCGTATTTCTTGGACGATGAACAAACCGATTAATCGGACTCCACTCTGTCATCTGCCTTCGGTAGGTTTATCGCATCTGAATTTATTGGAAATGCGGTCAAAAAATGGACGATACAGCCCCTAAATCAGCGCCTTACACCATGAACGATCTGTTGCAGATCATGGCCAAGCTTCGTGATCCCGATGGCGGTTGCCCGTGGGATGTCGAACAAGATTTTTCGACCATCGCGCCCTACACCATCGAAGAAGCCTATGAGGTCGCGGATGCGATTGAGCGTGGCAACATGGATGATCTTAAGGGCGAGTTGGGCGATTTGTTGTTGCAGGTCGTGTTTCACGCGCAAATGGCGGCCGAGGCTGGGCATTTTAAATATGCCGATGTCGTGAATTCGATTTCAGAAAAGATGGTGGTCCGCCACCCTCATGTGTTCGGTGATATGACGGTTGAGGATGCAGACGCGCAGACGGCCGCCTGGGAAACCCAAAAGGCAGCAGAGCGTGCCGCCAAGGCCGAAGCTGCGGGATTGGTGCCTTCTGCCCTTGATGATGTTGCAAGCGGATTGCCTGCCCTGATGCGTGCCGAGAAGTTTCAAAAACGTGCGGCCCGGGTCGGCTTTGATTGGCCTTCGCCTGCCCCTGTTGTCGACCAAGTGCGCGAGGAATTGGACGAGGTGATTGCCGAGATCGATGGGGGTGATCCTGACCGACTAGAAGATGAGATCGGTGATCTGCTGTTCACGTGTGTGAACTTGGCGCGCAAACTGGGAGTTGATCCGGAAACGGCGCTGCGTCGCACCAATGCCAAGTTCGAAAGCCGTTTCCGAGCGGTTGAGGGCTATGCGGTTGCCGATGATCGCGCCCTGCCCGATATGACCTTGGATGAAATGGAAGCGCTCTGGAAACGCGCCAAGGTTGATGAGCGGAGTTGAGGTATGATTCTATTCGTAGGGTATCCCTAATCGTTTTTCCAACTCAATCCGGGAACTTGCTGTGCTTCTCGTCATTCCCGCGAAGGCGGGAATCCATTTCTAAGTATTAGACTCCCGTCTTCGCGGGAGTGACGATGAAAGTGAATTTTGGGTATTATGATGCTCGCCCATGACTAGGATGTGCGTTTGTGGATTGTTTAGATCACGGCTGAGTTTCGAGTTGCCGCTTGAGCGCATCCATAATGATCGGATGTTCATCTTGAGATATTCGACCATGCTCAGCCATGAATATGTCGATATCGCGAGCGGAGTAACGCCCTAGCAGTTTCCCATCCCTGACAATCAATTTGATGCGCGCGAAATCAACGGCTGGCTCGTGGCATATCCGGCATTTTCGCTCATATAGCCCATCGGCACCAATCACAGATTTCAAATGTGCGACCAGCGGCACCACTTCGGCAAAGGCAAGTTTGCCGTGACCGTTAATCAGGAAATTCTCTAAATCGCGGTTGCGCCTTTTTCCTATCACGCGATCATCGACCACCAACAAATGCTGGTCGGCAAAGGCTCTGGCATGGTCTTCATGACAGCGGGTGCATTTCTGCTCATAAACCGCATGCGGATCAACGGGTTCCGCCTGCGCGATACCCGCAGTCAGAATGACAACAAAAACAAGGATCAGTCTGTAGAGCATTCAAGAATTATACGGCTCTTTTCGATGCGCTGCCTTAACCTAGGTTAGTATGATAGAATTCTACTAGTAGAATACCTCTGAGAGCGTCACCCTGAACTTGTTTCAGGGCCCATTTACACCTTGCTTAGATATTCGATATCTTTTGCGAAACTGCTATGGATCCCAAACCAAGTTTGGGATGACGGTATAAAGATTGGAATGAAACGGTGAACACAACTGAAAAAGAAGCAGACCTCAGACCTTGGCAGGGCCAGTTTGAAGTCAACAACGTGAACGTGGTGGCAGAAACCCATGAATTGCGGGTGTTGGAATTAACGCTCAACCCCGGCGAAACCGTGCCGTGGCATGCGCATCCCGAAAACCAAGATATCTTTTATTGCATTGAAGGGCTGATCGATGTGCACGAAAAGATGCCGGAAACGGTCAACCGCGTCCCTGTCGGATCAACGCACACGACCCCTGCCCGGGTTGCGCACTTGGTGCACAATCCAACGGATGGTGTTTCGCGGTTTTTGAATATCCAAGGCCCCGGGGCCTATGACTATCTCCCGATTGGTGATCAGGAAAAGCCGGAGTTTACGGCGAAGGGTTTATAAAGAAACGCGTCATTCCCGCACCCGCCTTCGCGGGCACAGACTGCGGCGGGAATCTATGGATGATGGATGGACTCCCGCCTTCGCGGGAGTGACGAGTTGGGTTGTGAGTTTCTCCTACTCCGCCGCTTCTTTGTCTTCGGGCTTATCCAACAAGAAATCAGGGACCCGACAGCCGATAGTGCAGCAGCGGCCCGGTTGACGGTCGGCGGGTTTGCCATCGGTGCGCTCCAACAGATCGCGATCCATCAATTGCTGGACGATCTCTTTCTTTTCGCCGACCGGATAGTTGCGCCAAATCTCGCGCTTCATTGCTTCGGGTGAGCCGCCACCATGGAGCGAGATCACCGAATACCAGCCGCCCTGATGGCTGGCGGTCAGGTCTTCGATCAGGCGAGACGTCTGGAGCCGTTGTGATGATGGAATATCCGGGTGCGCCTGGAGCACATTTGACAGGACGCCTGCGGTTTCAGGATTATGATCCTCGTCCGGTCCCGGCAGTGTGACGATGAGCCCGCCCGATACCGTATGCGCCAATCGGTGCATGTCATAGATCTGAGTCGCCATCAGCAACTTACCGATATTGGAGAATACGGGTTCAGGCATGATGTTCCCGGAGCCATCCTTGACCCCGTAAGTCGAGGCGGCGATGCCCGTGGCATAGAACCCTTCAACGATTTTGATCAGCTCAACCATGTCGTTTCGCAAGTGACTATGGCGATCCGGATCAAGGCCATTGGCTTCGATCATCAACGCCCCTGCCCCGATCAGCAGATCGCCAAAGCCCGCGCGCGCTGCGATGCAGGAATGGCGGTGGTGGGTCGCGTAGCTGTGGGTGATTTGTTCGGATTGCGCGGTTTCTCCATTCAGGAATACACGATCGTGCGGCACGAACACGTTATCAAAGATCACCACGCCCGTGGTCTGGCCGAATTTCTTGGAAAAAACGGCGGCGTCTTCGCCGGGGCGCCCGGCGGGACGGCAGACAATCGTAATCCCGGGAGCGTCCGCTGGGACCGCGCAGCAAATCGCAAATGCGCCATCTTCTGGCGTCATGGCGCGGCACGGCATGACCAGGAACCCATGCACATAAGGCGCACTGGTCACAATGGCCTTGGTGCCTGAGATCACAACGCCGTCGGGCCGTTCCTCAACAACATGCACGTACGTGTCGGCGTTGGCCTGTTGGTGCGGTTTCTTGGACCGTTCGCCCTTGGCGTCAGTCATGGCGATGGCGTAGTTTTTGCCGTTTTCCTGGGTCTCGATCATGAAGTCGCGGAAACGCTCGAAATACGCGGTGCCTTCTTCGGCGTCGCAGCGCTTGGTGCCCTGATATAAACCGTTAAAGGCATCGTGGACAAGGTAACGCTGTGCGCACCCGGCCTCGCGGCACATGATCCGGATCGCTTCGAGTTTCCGCAGCAAATCATCCGATGTGCGGTCGATTTGGGTCATGCGTTCGACCGTTTTACCGGTTTCCTGTTCGACCGCGAGCATCAACGGGGCTAGTTCCGGGTTCGCGGCCATATCGTACGTGATGCCGATGGCGTTGATACCGGGCTGTAACCGGGGATCATCCGCCACGCTGTCGACGAGTTTGCCATCCAGGAACACACGCGGTTTCAGGCTACGCAGGCTATCGCGGTATTCTTCGGTGGAGCGGATCATCATGCTCGGTCTCCTTATAGTTTTCCGAGGCCACGCAGCACGTTCGCCATATCGACGGTGCGCTGGGCTTTTTCGACAATGGGGTAATCGACGAAATATCCATCGACCTGGATTGAGGCCAAACCTTCGGCCTCGGCTTTTTCGAACTCGGAGACGATCTTTTCAGACCACGCGATGGAGTCCGCCGTCGGTGTGAACACATCGTTGGTCACAGGCACCTGATCGGGATGGATACACAATTTGCCCTGGAACCCAAGACCGCGGACGGTCTCGCATGATGCGCGAAATGCATAGTGTTCCTTGATGTGGATGTAGACCGTATCAATGGGAGGCTCTAATCCGCCAAGGCGCGATGCCAGCACCATTTCCGATCGGATCGGCAGCAATTCACCTTCGGCCATCGACCAATCCATGCCCAAATCGCGGGTGTAATCCCCTGCCCCAAAGGCAAAGCGTTTGACCCGTGACCCAGCTAGCACCATGTCACGCAGGTTGGCTGCACCCTTGGCGGTTTCGATGATCGGCAGCAGGTCGATGGAACCAATTTCGTACCCGCGTTCGCGTTCCAAATTGCTGATCAGCCAGTCGACGGATTTTAGATCTTCGACGCTTTCCAGCTTGGGTAGCATGATCCCGTCCAGGCCATCACCGATGACAGCGCAGATATCGCCGTAGCAATAGGTCGTGTCGTAAGCGTTGACGCGCACGAACGCCGCGCAATCGCGCGGCCGGGTCAGGACTTCGCGGACGATATCGCGGGTGGCGATCTTTTCTGCGACGGCGACGGCATCTTCCAGATCCAGGATGACTGCGTCAGCTCCCAGCTGAAGGGCTTTTTCAACGCGGCGCGGATGATTTCCCGGGGTAAACAGATACGTGCGATGGGCGTGCTTGGTCATATGATTCCCTGTTCTTTCATTTCGGCGCGCTCGGACTCAGATAAGCCCAGTTCATCGCCATAGATTTGATCGTTTGCGTTACCCAGCGCCGGGCCCAGGGTTTTTACCTCGCCCGGTGTTTCAGATAACCGTGGCAGTGCGGCTGGCACGGTTATCGGCCCGATACCCGGCACATCGATGGTTGTCAGCGTGCCGCGTTCTTTGAAATGCGGATCAGCAAAGATATCGGCGATGGAATTAACCGCACCTGCCGGGACGCCAAATTTGGTACAAACAGCGATCACGTCGTCGCGCGGCATGGACTTGGTCCAGGCTTCAACCTCTGCCAGGACGATTTCACGCCCCGCCAGTCGGGCAGCCTGATCGCCAAAGCGTTCCCACAAATCAGGGCGTGCCATAGCTTCGGTCAGACGTTCGAACATCTTGTCGGTGGTACATGCGATAGCGAGGAATTTACTGTCACCCGACGGGAAATGCCCGTGAGGACAGGCGTTCACAGTGCCAGTGCCTTCGGCTTCGCGCACAAAGCCATCGCTGGCATAACGTGGTGCTATTTCATCCAGGGCACGGAAGATACTTTCATATAACGCACAGTCGACCATTTGGCCCTGCCCGGTTGCGTCGCGGTGGCGCAATGCCATCATGATGCCGATGCAGCCATACATGCCTGTCATGTAATCGCCGAGCGAGGTTGAGCCGGGCGTCACTGGTATTTCGCCGGGCATCCCCGACAGGTACGTCAGGCCGCAATATGCATGGGCGATCCGTGCAAAGCCGGGGCGGTCTTTGTAGGGGCCTGTTTGGCCATATCCAGAGACCCGAAGTAGGACGAGCTTGGGGTTGATCTCACTAAGAACATCCCATCCTAGTCCCCATTTTTCTAAGGTGCCGGGGCGGAAATTTTCACACACCACATCAGCACCTTTGACCAATTTTTTGAATAGGTTAGCGCCCTTTTCTGAGTTCAAATTTAAGGTGATTGAATTCTTGTTTCGGGCTTCTGTCAGCCACGCCATCGATCGGTCCGGC
>ENA-UOXV01002974-UOXV01002974.1-marine-metagenome-genome-assembly--contig:-NODE-2974-length-21425-cov-6.009546_pt1 | contig 21425 bp, 18 predicted proteins | sample MGYA00238165_ERZ766961 | MGnify/ENA primary metagenome ERZ766961 (study PRJEB28924, sample SAMN03173240) | marine metagenome | biome: Marine; feature: Water; material: Subsurface seawater | place: North...
CCCTGAACAACTTGTAAAGGCAATGGGGTGGAAGTCCACCTCGGATTCTTCCCAGAAACCAAAACAGCTTGCACTCATGATGGACCTTTCTGAAGAGGAGGAGAAAATTGTAAATTTATTAAGATTGCAACCTAAAATGAGAAAGGATGAAATGAGTGGAGTACTTTCTCAACCCGTTAGTTCAATTTCGGTTACTCTTTTAAATATGGAATTAAACGGGATAGTTAAATCACTTCCCGGTGGCCTTTTTGACCTGGCCATCGCTTAGGTTAACTCTGCTTTCTGGAATTGCAATTCGCACATTCATGTCTTTTAACGTTTCATTAATCCTTAATGAAATGTCAGAACCTACTACAAGAATATTTCCTGTGACCCAGTACAAAACCCTAAAACGATAATAATTTTGATGTTGACCTTTAAATAAAACTTGAGGGGAGGGATCGCTTAATACTTCTTGATTTAAAATAATGGTTTCATGAATTGCCTTAATTATTTCGCGCGGCTCGGCATCTCTTTCTGTTTCTAGAACAATTTCACGACGTCTATTTTTATCAGTTAAGGTAAGGTTTGTAACCTGTTTAGTAATTAAATCGCCATTTGGAACAATTACTTCTGCGCCATCCCAAGTTTTAACTTTACTTGCTCTTAGCCCAATTTCTAGAACCACCCCATCTAACGAACCCATTACAATGAGGTCACCAGCAACTATCGGCCTTTCAAAAAGAAGAATTAAACCACTTATAAAATTGCCCACAATATTTTGAAGGCCAAAACCAATACCAACTGACAAAGCGCCTGCAATGAAACTGAGTTTATTTAAATCAATTCCCAACGACGCAACCGCCAAGAAAAACCCCATTGTAAGTATGAAATACCTTGAGGAAACACCAATTGCAGTTGGCAGACCACGCTTTAGATTAAATCTGGGTAATATTTCGTCTTGCAAGAGAGCTTTTAAAACAAGGCCTATAAACCAAGCAACAATTAACACCCATATTGCATCCCAAAGATGACCTAAAGTGAACGTTACGCTCCCAAACTTCCAAGAAAGATCGGCTATTAGCTTTATATAGTCTTCAATTGACGTAAAGAAGCCAAATTGAACAAGAACTATTTTTGACCAAACAAATGTGAAATAAATTTTTAAAATTAGAAGGCTGTTTTTGGCGAGGCTCTTTTTATATAAAGAAACAATATTTGATTTTTGTAGGAATTGTCCATAATAAAAAAGGGTCAAAAGTCCTTTACTCATGCTGATTATTACAAAAAACAAAAACATGGAAACGGAACTAAATACAACGCCTCGAACCACGTAGAATGCAAACGCGGTATTTCCCCTAATAACTCCAAATACTGAGGCAAGTAAAAGTATTATTGCTAAAAAAACTAAAGGAAAAAAAGAGGTAAAAAGAGGTTGTTGCCTATAGAAGGATTTTAAATTTGAACTCACAATTCTATACAACAAGGTAAAACCAACTAAGGATATAATGCCTTCAATTAGTACAATCCACCTTTTTGTTACTTCGAAATTTCCAATGAGTGAGACTACTTGGTCTAAAAAGAAGGTAACGGCCAATAAATAAATAATGACATGAAATTTCTTAGGTAATAATTGAGGAAGTAAAAAAACCAGAGGGATTAGAGCTAGCAGATTGTTCAAATCTTTAACCGATACCGGCATTCCTTTATAGACATTGTTCGAGATAAGAATAGAAACAAAAATGGCAGCCCAAAGGGGTTTACTAATGAATTGAACGGTAGGTTTTAATGATTCTTCTTGAAAAGTTTCCCAAGATGAAATATTTGCTGAGGCATAATAAAAGAATGTAAGAAAAAGAATGAATAGAATTAAATGAAAAATAGCACGATCCGTGTTTTTAGAAATAAAAAGAGCGGTATCTGCGGCAATATAATTCCAGCTGGCACTCATTTGATTTGCCAAGCCAACAGTATCATTATTAGATTTATTTGAATTCCATATTGCAGGTTGATTTCTGGAAAACAGACCAGTTAATTGCTCTTCCTCAAAAAGACTTAATCGTCCCTGAATTTCGAGCATATGGTTTTTAAAGCTAATCATCTTATTACTCAATTCGAGAGTTTTTGTGGTCGAATCTGAAATTTCCCTATCGACTGTATCTATCTGAGCGATATTATTTTTCAAGGGTTTTTCAAGAACTTCTCTATTCGTAGAATCACTTAAGCTTTCAAGTGTCAACTTCCATTTCTCAAGCTCCTCTTTCAATAGGTTTTTGTGAGTCTCTAAACCAGAAAATATATTTCGAATATTTTCTTCAACCTTAATTGCTTTTTTATCTATTTCTTTCCAAGATTCTTGTAACTCCCTTAAAGTTCTAATACTCGGATCTTCCTCAAGTCTTTTGGTAGTTAAAGAATCAAGGACAATTATTTTTTCATTTAATTCATTAATTTTTGAATCGACCTCAACCAAACTAGAGAGGGAGCTTAAGTAGCTGTTTGCCCGTTTTATTTTTTCGTTTAACCGGTTAGTTTCTTTGCTTAAATTATTGATTTCAACAGTAACTATTTGATTTTTAACAGTGTCAACGGGTTGCTTTTCTTCAGATTGGGCAAACACCGTCTGAATAGAAAAAAATAAAAATAATGTGAAACTAAAGGCTCTTATCATTGTTATTCAAGTTATTACAATAGTAGTATTATTAACTTAAATGAAATAAATGTAGTAAATCTATTTGTATTAGTTTTAGGTTTGAAATAAAATAATTATGAAAAAATATAAGACAAAGAATTTAGAAATAGGATGGCAGCCCGAAAAATGCATTCATTCTGCCATTTGCGCAAAAGGCTTAAGTTCCGTTTTTAACCCCAAAGAACGGCCGTGGATAAACGTTGAAGGCGCGAGTGAAGAATTAATTGCGATACAAATTGACAAGTGCCCATCGGGGGCCTTAAGTTATACTAAAAATGGAGTCCATGGATCAGATCAAACTCCTGTTGCTGCTGGAAATACACCTGTAATTATTGAGTTAGAAAAGGACAAAAAATATGCATGGTGTTCTTGTGGTAAAAGTGCAAACCAACCATGGTGTGATGGGTCTCATAAAGGAACAGGGTTGACACCACAAGTTTTTGAAGCTAAAGAGAAAAAAAACTATGCACTTTGTATCTGTAAGAAAACCTCAAACGTTCCTTTTTGTGATGGCTCTCATGCCAAAGGATAAATGAAAATTATTGGTCTAAATATTTTTCTCTTTCTCATTTGTAGTTTAGGCGCCTTGTCAAATATTGATTCCAAAGAGAATTTTTATTTCAACGGAAAGGAAAAAAGAGCAAAAAGAGATTCAATAAAACAGGCTAAAATTAAGGCTGGAAAAATGATTATTACTCCTGTGGGTGCACCGGTATACACTCCAGAGTTTGGTTTTATGATTGCTGGAGGGGTAATTACTTCTTTTAAAACGAATAAATCTGATTCATCATTAAACAGGTCTTTTTTTCCTGCGACAATTGGTTTTAGTACAACGGGTGCATTGATTTTCCAATCCAATTTGAATTCATTTTGGCTACAGAATAAATTACAAATTAACGGAAGCTTCATTGCTCGATACATGTCAGATCATTATTGGGGAGTTGGATATTTATCTGCTCAAGATATTCAGAAGGGAGACTCAACAACTTCCTTTAAAAAAACGTGGTATTTGTTTAACCCGGAATTTAATTGGCAATTTCGAGAGAATTATTTTATTGGGGTTGGAATAGATTTGAATTATACCGCAATGAATAACCTAACCAATTACCAAAAAGCGGATCCAGATATTGTGAGGTATGGAACTAACAATTATAACGGGGGAGTAGGTCTAATTCTTAAATATGATTCTAGAGATATTCCTATTAATGCCTATGGAGGAATGATGGCAAAAGTGAACTTGACCTATTACGGGCCATACCTTTTTAGTGATAACGAATATTCAATTCTGCAGTTGGATTTTAGAAAATATGTACCCGTCACTGGAAAAGGGAAAACATTAGCCATCCAATTTAAAAGCAGATTTTCATCGGGTAACATCCCTTATGGTGAAATGTCAATGGTTGGTTCTCCATTTGATTTAAGAGGGTACTATTGGGGCAACTATAGGGATAAAAATATGATGTTAGGAATTGTTGAGTACCGGCATCGTTTCGACAAAATTAATTCAAATGAACCAAGTAAAGTTGGTGCAGTAGTATGGGCCGGAACGGGTTCAGTTTCTTCAACACTAAATGAGTTTTCATATTGGATGCCCAATCTTGGAATTGGGTTGCGTTATGAATTACAACCAAGGTTGAACTTAAGGTTGGACTACGGAATAGGTTACAATACAACGGGCTTCTATTTTAATTTTAGTGAGGCATTTTAAAAAGACAAGGGCCCTTTTACAATTATTTTAATTTATACTTTTACAAAATGCAATTAAACACTGTTTATACCCTGGTTACCATATTAATGAGCTATTGTTCATTTGGGCAACAATACACTCAAAATGGCATAGTGCACACTGATATTCAAATGTTCACTAAAAATGGGACTCAAATCAACGGGAACTCAAAAGAAATGGTTATTGAGTATGGTTCTGGTGATAAAATGGTGATAAGAATTGACCCTCATACAATTACTACCGACAATATTGAGTTTAACAAAGAGTTGTATGATTGTATCTTAGGGAGTTTTGTTTTTGTCGCTGAAGTAGATGCAAGTCGCTTCGAATATCAAAGTAACTACAATGAAACAACAGAATTAGAATCAGAGGCTACAATTAATAACGTAACTCGTAACGTAAAACTAACCTTGATAATGACAAATAAAAAAACGACGAATAGAAATGTAATTGTGATTGTTGGCAAAGGAACATTTAATATTGCCGACTTTAATCTAGAAGAGAAGTTTCCTAATTTAAAAGGGGAGTTAATTTTTCAGTTTACTCAAAACCTAGTAGTAACTTATAAATAAATATAAAAATGAAAAATACAATACTTGCCTTAGTATTAATAATTGGTTTCACAAATATTGCTTTTGCTCAGCAAGCTTCTACCACTAAAAACCCTACGTTATCAATTCGTGCAAACGGAAATTATCAGTATTTTTCATTTAGCGGAAGAAGAACTAATTCAATGGCTTTAGGTGGAGTTATTGAAAAAACCATTAATTATGAAAGTACTGCAGGTGTGTCAATAAATTATTTGACAAGAATGGAAGATGGAAGCATTCAAAACGCTAACATGCCGAGCTATCAAGAGGTATTGTACATATCTCCATTTGTGCGAAAATATTTTGACAAAGCATTGAGTGGAATGTATTCAGGTTTTTCAATTGGATTAGGAATTCCGCAAGGAAAAGGAACTCAGTGGGATTTTGGCGGTATGCTAGGTTATAATATATTAAATAACAAATTATCAGTTGATTTGAATATTGGCCTGGGATTCGGCTCTTATCGTCATTATGAAAATTCAAATACTGGGCTAATTTCTAAAGAAGTCTTTTTAGTAGATTACGGATTTTATTTTCGCCCAGGCATAAGCATAGGTCTAGCCCATTAGACCCAACCCTTTATAAATTATTATGTTAACTTTACGTGCTTGAATTCGTTCAAGTGATATTTCTATTGAAATATTTTGTGTAGAATGATTATTGTAGATGATAAAAACGAACTTTAAACATAATGTATTAGGCCTTCTTCTGGTTTGCTTTATGTTACTTCCTGCTTTTGTGTTTTCTTCTCCTTTGGAGGTGGTTGGATTAATAAAAGAGGCTCATTTACCAAAAGAAGAGACTCAGGTATTTGTGAATTATTTTAATAAGGATACCATAATTTACACAGACAGCAGGGGTATATACGATGTTACTCTAAATGTTCCTTTTAAAAGTGGTTATATTACTATTAGTACTGTCGATTGTATAGGAGACACAATAAAAAACATTGAATTTTATGCTTCAAATCAACAGCTTATTGTCTCAAATTTTGAATTGTGCAAAAGAAATTTTCGAACATTTTTAGTTGGTAATGTTTTCTATCATAAAAACCCTGCAAGAGGAGCTTTAATTGAGTTGTCGCTTAATAATTTTCAAACTATTTTGGAAATTTTATACACTGACACTAATGGGCATTATGAAGCTTTTATGGGCACGGGACCAAATAAATCTGGGGTGATGTCGGCCAGGGTAAAGGATTGCACCGGAAGGTACATTTACAATCAAGTAGAATTCAAAGACGGAGACACATTGAACTTGGATTTTGTAAAATGTAGGGCTCCTGGTGAAACCCTAGTAACTGGGCAAGTAAAACAAGGAACACACAACACAAGAAAAAACGAAGTCAAACTTCTATTATATGTACTGGATCGAGAAACCAAGGACATCGTTCTTGCTGATTCTACTGTTACTAAATCAGGTGGAGGGTATCATTTTTTCCTTCAAGACGTTGATGCATATACAATTAAAGCCCTTCCTGTTTCTAATTATTCCATGTTTTTCCCCACTTATGTAAACGGCGCAATATTTTGGGATGAAGATCCTGTAATAATATTCAAACAATTAATTAGTCAGATCCGAAAAGACATAATTATGGATCAAAATTTTCAAGCTATTAATGAAAAATCAATTGAAGGAAAGATTGTAATAGAAAATGATAAAGGATTGTCAAGAAACCAACCACCTGTATTGTTATTGACATTGGAAAAAAAGCCAATTGATTACACCTATGCAGATGAAAATGGAAATTATATATTTGAAAGAATTCCTTCAGGTGAGTACTTTGTTTGGGTCGATGACCCAGGTAAACTTACGATTCCAATTAAAGTGAAATTAGAGGAAAATGTACAAAGTTTGGTTGTCGAAGATATTGTAGTAACCGACTTTGCAATAGGCTCTAGAACCACTTCACAAAAGGAAAAGACACTTACACAAAATGCTATAAACTTGTACCCCAACCCTTTCGTTGACTATTTACGTTTTAACGTTAAAGAAGAAACAATTTTAGAAGTTGAAATATTATCAATTTCTGGAGAGTTGGTAAAAAGAACAAAAATATCGTCTTATGAAACTATAGGCACTTCGGACATGCCTAATGGGACATACTTGATAAAAATTAAAACAGAAAATAAAACTATTGTTCAGCGTATGATTAAAATATAGGAATATGAATGTAGCTCCCCGAATAATCAAGGCATGTATAAATAATGATAGAATGGCTCAGCAAGAACTTTATAAGTTATGTTTTGGCCCACTTATGAGTATCTGCATGAGATACAAACATAACCAAGAGGATGGAGTTGCTATTTTGAATGATGCATTTTTAAAAATACTTACCAATTTGAAGGACCTGAATAAAGACGTTCCTTTTGAGGCCTGGATAAAACGCATAACAATTAACTGCTGCATTAACGATTACCGAAAACACAAAAACAAACCCAAACTAATACATGTTGAGTCCGAGTCATTCTTAGATTTTTTATTACCGATTGATGATGAGGATATTGATGAAGAAGGGACAGGAATCTCACTTCAAAAATTGAGGCTTCTTCTTTCCGAGTTGCCCAATAGCTCGCAAGAGGTTTTTCAACTCTACATTCTAGAAGGATATACCCACAACGAAATTGGAACCATTTTGAATATATCTGAAGGGACCTCAAAGTGGCACCTAAACAATGCCCGAAAAATATTAAGAACCAAATTGAAAGAAAGATTCAATATCACTCGAAAGGTTGCCCTTTAATTCCATGAGTAAAATCGATGATTTATATAAACGTGCATTTGGTACGGGGAGTTATTCGTATGAGGATGTAAACTGGGATAAAATGGAGTCGTTATTAGATGATTCTCTTCCTGTTTCAACAACTTCATATTGGCTAGGAAAAGCGGCTTCGTTTACTTTGGTGGCTGGTATAACGTTAATGGGGGTTCTGTTTAATGCTCCGACAGAATTGCTAGTTCCTGAAGCCAAAAACTTATTTTCTGAAAACATAGAACCAGTTGAAAAGCAACAAGATAATGCTGAAATGGCCGGGGATGCCCAATTAGAAAACCGCACTAGTACCTCTGAAAACCGATTTACTGAAGAGGGGAAAGTAGAAACACTTGAGGAAAACCAAACGACGAATTTATCAAAACCAAACACGCCTCTAAAAGCAGTTAGAAATGGTGTGTTGACAGCCAAGTTACAAAAAACGAGTATTCCTGCAACTGGACAAAATCAAAAGTCAAATTCACTATTAAGAATTGTAAAAGATAACATCCCTGAAAAGACCTTAGTAGGTTTAAATGCTATTGCTGCAACTGAAACAAATAACAAAGAACTAATAAAACCAACTGAAGAGATTATTAACCCAGCTAGAAGTTTCACGAGTTTAGAATTTATGAAATCACCTTCATTTCAACTAGGTGAGGATGATATAAATTTAATGGCATTTGATTTTAAGAAGAATAAAGCTAAAACTAAATTAAAAGGTTCGCCACAGCTATTTGTTGGACTTCGGTTTATTTCCGAAAGATTGGATAACGATGAAGACCTTAATATTAATGTAAGTGAAGAAATAAAAAATGTGGCTTTAGTTGATTTGAAAAATAATAGCAATGCCGCAGGAATAAATTTTGGATTAAAGTGGAAAGGCCTAGTGGTAAATTCAGGTATTCTGTATAAACAACAAGCTTCGAAATACAATATTTATTATAGCCATACTAACAATTGGGACGAACAAAGCATTAACTCAGAAACGACTCTAACTGACGTGAACAGAACTTACTTAGGATATGAAATGAGTACGTACGAAAAGGATGGTAAAACACATTGGCTAAGAACTCCAATTTATCAAGATGATTCTGTTTTTCAGACAACAACCGATACTAGTTATACTGCTCATTCTAATACTCAAGAATTGGACGAAAAATTTGGCTATAAAATTAATTATGTCTCTATTCCCTTAACTGTTGGGTATGAACATCAGGTTAATCGATTTTTTGTATCAGTGAATATTGGAATGAATATGGACGTCTTGTCAACTGTTTCTGGTAATATATACAACGCTAATTCAAATCGTGTATTGGCTTTTAATGATAAGAAAGACTTGAACCCAATTGTATATTCAGCTAACGCTGCTATAGGAGTAGGATATGATATTTCACCTCAGCTAAGTTTTACCATTCAGCCAAGAGTGAGTAAATCGCTTAACTCTACATTCAAAGAAGACTCTGATTTTGCAACCACCTATCAAAGTGTAGGGGCAAACTTTATGTTGAGGTATAATTTTTAAAGATCAAATTTAATTCCTTGTGCCAGAGGTAATTCGGCCGTATAATTAATTGTATTTGTCTGCCTTCTCATATAAGCTTTCCAAGCATCAGAACCAGATTCTCTTCCACCTCCAGTTTCTTTTTCACCTCCAAAGGCACCTCCAATTTCAGCTCCAGAAGTTCCTATATTTACATTGGCAATTCCACAATCTGACCCTGCACAAGACAAAAAGTTTTCGGCTTCTCTCATGTTATTCGTCATTATAGCTGATGACAAACCTTGTTTTACTCCATTTTGAAGACTGATTGCTTCGTTTAAATCACTGTATTTGATAAGGTATAATATGGGCGCAAAGGTTTCGTCTTGAACGATTTGGTATTCGTTTTCAACTTCCGCTATTGCGGGCTTTACATAACAGCCGCTTTCGTAACCATCTCCATTTAATACACCGCCATCTACAGCCATTTTTCCACCAGCTTTTTTCACTTCTTCAAGCGCATTTGAATACGCATTAACTGCCAGTTTATCAATGAGAGGTCCTATATGATTGTTTTCATCTAACGGATCCCCAATTTTTATTTGACCGTAAGCACTGACCAATTTAGCTTTAACCGAATTATAAATACTATCATGAATAATTAACCTACGAGTGGATGTACATCTTTGACCAGCCGTTCCTACAGCGCCAAAAACAGCCCCAATTATTGTCATGTTTAAATCTGCTTCAGGGGTTACGATGATAGCGTTGTTTCCGCCTAATTCTAATAAGGACCTTCCTAGCCTTTTTGCTACTTCAGCACCAACTATTTTTCCCATTCTTATAGATCCTGTGGCAGAAACTAAGGGAATTCTAGTGTCTTTAGAAAGGTATTCACCAACTTTATAATCACCATTTACCAAACAACTAATGCCCTCTGGCAAGTCATTTTCCTTTAGTACTTCGTTAATAATATTTTGGCAAGCAACTCCGCACAAGGGCACCTTTTCAGAAGGTTTCCAAATACAAACATCACCACAAACCCAAGCAAGGGCCGAATTCCAACACCAAACTGCAACGGGAAAATTGAATGCTGAAATAACTCCTGTTATGCCTAAAGGATGGTATTGCTCATACATTCTATGGCCAGGGCGCTCAGAATGCATGGTTAGTCCATAAAGTTGTCTTGATAGTCCAACAGCAAAATCACAGATATCAATCATTTCTTGAACTTCACCTAAACCTTCCTGATATGATTTTCCCATTTCATAAGTAACCAAAGCTCCTAGGGCATCTTTCTTTTCTCGAAGCTTTAAACCAAACTGCCTAACAATTTCACCACGTTGAGGGGCTGGAACAAGTCTCCATTGCTTAAAAGCTTCTTGAGAAATCTTTACAACGGATTCATATTCATTCTTTTCAGTAACTCCTACTTTACCAATAAGCTCACCATTAATGGGTGAGTAGGAATCGATATAGGTAGAAGGGCTTTGCCATTTTTGGCCTGTGCTTGTGCCATTATTTAGTTCTTGAAGTCCAAGTTCAGATAATGCTTTTTGAATATCCATGAAATATGATTTAGAAATTATTGAAGTGCAAAATTAAGGCTAATAAGGGTGGCTTAATTAATTTTCTGCGCTAGGAATATCAGAGACTTCACCCGAAATTACAAAAGGGATATGTTTAGATATTTGAGATGCCAATGTCGGAAAATTTTCGATAATAATATCTTTCTGACTGTTTACAGTACTTGAAAAATAGGTAATCGCCATTCCGGAGTAAATTTCTTGTTTATGGGTATAAACTGTGTAATGAACAGTTATTTGGCGTTGGTATTCATCAGCTTCGAATGCTCTATAATCTAAGCCTTCCATGGGGCCAATATCAAACTGGTTTATAAATAAATACAGAACAGACCCGTACTTTCCGTGCATATAATCAAATATGGAAGAATCCTTTATTACTCTGGCCATGAAACGTTTTTGACCATCATTATGACTTACTATTTGTCCATTTTGAATGGATGTTCCGTGTTCTGGTTTCTCATCTGTTTCTTCTTGTATTTTGAGTTTAGGAAGTTTTAGTTTTTTCTCTTCTTTTTCTGCCTCATCCTCTTTTGGCACAACCCTATAGTCTCTAGAACTAGCACTATAAAAAGCGTACAGGTCTTTTTTGCGTTCTTCGTCGTCTTCAATCATTCTAACTATTGAAAACTTTGCATCATTTTCTATGTAGAGGATATTGTCTAAAGCCCTTCTAAAATTATTTACGATTTGGGTATAGTTTGTTCCATCATTGGTTCCTATAGATCTGTCAATTTGAGATTTGTACATCATTGGTTCAAACGGAATAAGAATTAAAGTAGGCTCATTACCTGGAATCCATAAGGTGTCATCCTTCATTGTTCCCATGTCATCCTTTAAAATACCCATTGTTTCATCTTGAGCAATTATGGGCTGACTAATTATTGAAATAAAAAGCAAAATACCTAGGAATTTATTCTGCTTTAAAAAGAAATTCATCATGAAGTAAAAGTAAGGGGAGTTATTAGCCCATCATTTTAAAAAAGGAAAGATTATTCACAGCAGACTGTTCTAATGTTTAGCTCATAAAATATAGTGAATTATCATTATGACGATTTGAAAAATTAACTAGCTGAATCGAAAAATCAGATTTTGGATTAAACATTGATTTTATGGCTATGTCCTGTGGAAGGCAATTTCAGTTTTAGTTTATTAAAAGGAAGAATTCTTTATTTCAGAACAATATCAAATAGTTCATGATGGTGTTGATGAAATACTAAATTTGCAATCGCTTTGGGGGATTAGCTCAGTTGGCTAGAGCGTCTGACTGGCAGTCAGAAGGTCGCAGGTTCGATTCCTGTATTCTCCACTAAAACCGAATCAGTAATGGTTCGGTTTTTTTATGCTCCAATTTACTACGTAACAATTGTTACAGATTTTGAAACTGTCAGGCTGCAATTTTGTGTCATGATAGTTAAAATAAAATTACTAGTTGGGTTATTAATACTTGGAATATCTTCATTGGGGCAAACTCCGCCATTTAATGTTGAGTTGGTACCCGTCTCTGTAAATGGATTAGGAGGAATTCAATCGTTTGCATATGGACAGCATGAAGGAAAATGGTTAATAGTTGGAGGGCGATTGGATGGATTGCATCGCAGGCAGCCTTTTGCAGCGTTTGATTTAGCCGGACATAACAATCAACTTATTGTTGTAGATCCTGTATCGAAACAAAAGTGGTCTGCTCCATTATCTTCATTGCCAACAGCCATTCAAGAGCAATTGAGTTCTACGAATATGGAATTTTATCAAGAAGGTGATTATCTCTATTGTGTTGGAGGTTACGGATATAGTGCTACTTCAGGAGACCATATTACATATAGTAATCTGACTTCTATCAAAGTCTCAAGCGTAGTTAATGCTATCATTAACGGAACGGCTTTTACGTCTCATTTTCGCCAAATCAGTGATTCCAAATTTCAGGTTACTGGCGGCAGATTAAAAAAGATAAACGACAATTATTATTTAGTAGGAGGTCAGAAATTTATGGGTAGATATAACCCTATGGGTCCTGGCCATGGACCTGGCTTTATTCAAGAATATACCAATGCAATTCGTGTTTTTTCAATTTCTGATAATGGAACAAACTTGTCTGTGAATCATTTGCCTTCTTATGTTGATACTGCCAATTTACATCGGAGAGACTATAATGCCGAACCTCAAATAATGCCTAATGGTGAAGAGGGTATTACTGCATTTTCTGGTGTTTTCCAACAGTCTGTTGACCTACCTTTTTTGAATTGTGTAAATATTGATTCAAGTGGCTATAAAGTCAACAACTCATTTCAACAGTATTACAATCATTATCATTGTGCCTCCCTGCCCGTTTATTCAGCAAAGTCCAATGAAATGCATACTGTGTTTTTTGGGGGAATTGCCCAGTATTATGACAGTTCTGGAGTATTGGTTCAGGATAACGATGTGCCATTTGTTAAAACTATAGCACGAGTTACAAGAGATTCTAATGGAACAATGGCAGAGTATAAATTGCCAACGGACATGCCTTCTTTACTAGGTGCAGGATCAGAATTTATTCCGAATAAGAGTGTTCCTCAATATAAAAATGAAGTGTTTAAATTGGATGAAATTAAAGAGCAAAAAACATTGGTTGGCTACATATACGGTGGAATAAGTAGTACTGCGGCTAATATTTTCTTTACTAATACTGGAAGTCAGAGTAAAGCAAGTAGCCAGATTTTTGAGGTATATTTAACTCAATACCCAACTGGTGTTCATGAATTAAACGAACATAGTATCGGAACCCTAAAAGCACGTGTTTACCCGAATCCAACAAACAAAGATTTCACTGTTGTTTTTGATTTGGTAGAAAAAGGTGATGTTAAGATAACACTAACCGATATGAGTGGTAAAATAATTGATGATGTGGTTATTGAAAACTTAAATATCGGTGAGAATACGTACAAAAAAAGGATACGAAATTTGACTAAAGGCGGAATATTTTTCTTGACTATCCAAACCTCTACTGAAAAGGCAGTTCAGAAGATAATTATTGAGCCGTAAATAAAATTGGGCTCACAATTATGGTCATTATTGGCTAATTTTAGCCCATGGATTTTGAAAGCTTAAATGCTGAATTGAAAAACATTGGGTTGGTCTTGTCAAATAAAGATTCCTCAATAGAAATTAAAACCTGGTGGCCTAAAATTGCCAGCTCTGTTATTTTACTCCTGGTAGGCACTAGGCTAATGTTTAACGTTTTAGACACCATTAAAATTTCCTATTTCTATTTTACCGAAGGGGTTTTCAACGTTGGTCTAATTGGATTTTTAATAACCTCATCTCTCGGCATATTTGGCATCATCGCTTTTATTAAAGGAGCCGATAGATTAATCGGGTCTTTGGGTTATAAGTTTGAAATGACTAAAAATTACATCTCTATTTCTAATCGCAATAATCTTTCTTTGGAAGTTGAGCAACAACATTCAATTGTTAATTTCAGAGCCAATGTAGTTGGAGGTTCAACCCAACTCGAAGCCAAAAATAACGATGGGTCAGTATCCATAATTGTTTCTGAAAAAAATGACATTCAATCTAACCAAAACACCTTGACTCATTTAGCTGAATTTTTGAATACAAGGTTATAGCGATCTATCACGAAGAATATTTAATTGAAAAAATGGTAAGAAAGAGTGGTGTTATTTTGATTTTGATTTTTTTCACTGGAATTTACAGTTCTGTTGGCCAAAGAACTTATGCTCCCATTTTTAAACATACTGGAAAGTGGTATGTTACGTTTTGTTCTAACAAATGCTATACAGATTTTTATTCAACTATTGGTGACACCATTGTAGATGGTTTTAACTACAGGTTTCTGGACGAACATCATTTTAATAAGGCAGTAATTGTTAGAGAAGATACCCTGGACGGAAAAGTATATTTTAAGTATTTGTATGGCAACCGGAAATATGAAGACATTTTGATGTATGACTTTTCCTTAAATGAAGGAGACTTGCATAGCATCTATAACCCGAATTCCCCTATTAAAGATTCTTTAGGCACTTATAGGGTTGATAAAGTTGACTCCATTTTAACCGAGAAAGGTTACCGAAAGAGACTCTCTTTATTGAAACAAGACACTAGTTTGGGTGAGTTTTTATCAACCGTTTGGGTTGAAGGAGTTGGAGGTCTCTCATTCATTAATACTCCGGCAGTAGGCCCAGAGTTATTTGGATTTGGTGAGTTGAGTTGTTTTGTTGTTAACGACACCGATTACGTTTACAAAAGTGAATTCGCCAAGCTTCAGGGAAAATGCAACATAAATAATTTAAAGACCGAGCAAGAAGAACACCTAACTAAAGAGAAAGCAATTGTAGTTTTCCCCAACCCCAGTTCTTCTATTATTCATGTTTCTAGCGATAATGTGAGAATTAAAAAACTAACAATAATGGATTTGAATGGAAGCATTCAATTAGTTGAAATGAACTCATCCAATGATATTGATGTATCAATTTTGCCTGAAGGAGTTTACTTCATCGAATTGTTGACTGAAGCTAATGAATTCATCGCAATTAAATTCATGAAGAACTAATCCTACTCTTTGAATCCGTTTTTTTATAAAATAATTCAATTATCAGATGTCAGTTTTGGCCATGGTTATTTAACATTGAGCGAACTCTGTGAGTATTCTTTAAATACTAAATCTTCAATTATAATAAACACGCATAAAGGAGAATTATTGGGTTTTTCAATTGTACAATTGTTAACGATTGAACAACTGAAGAAAGAGATTTTTGCAGATTCGAAATGGATAGAAAAGGAGTTTGGGAATGCTTCGCTTGTTGGTTATCGAAAAATGACAGCAGTTTCAAAAATTCATCAAGGAAAAGGTGTGGCAAGCCAGTTATATCAAAAAGCAGATAAATGGTTTTCTGGAAAAACAAATGCTATTGCTTCGGCTTTGTGGACTAAAGAGGGTAACTCATCCTTTTCTCCCATACTTATAAAGAACGGTTTTGAGCCTTTAAAAACGATTCAGAATTATTGGAAAGAAGACAGTGAAAACCGGGAGTTTGTTTGTCCATCATGTGGTCACCCTCCTTGTTTGTGCAGTGCGGTTATTTACCGAAAAACAATCGAATAAATTTACATTTGAATCATGGCATTGGGTTACGAAAACACAAAATTTAGAGGAATAATTCCCTTATCTGGCGGAATAGATAGTACTGCTGGCGCATACAAAACACTGACTGAAAACCCAAATGACAATTATCTCATTTTTAGAATTGATATGGTTCATGGAACCAGTGGTCATCGTACAACCCGTGAAGCCATGGCTACAGAAAAAATTCTTTTTTGGTTTGAGAATAACGGAATTAAAAATTTTGCTTTTCGTGAATTGAGAATCGATTATTCTTCATTAGGAATGATGCCGCCGGTTTGGGATAGCGAAGTGGTAAATTTTGCGGCAAGTCTTGTTATTCAGGCAAAACCAGAAATTAGAGAGTTTATTGAAGGAGCAATAAAGGACGATTTCGAAGAAAAAGGATTTGATGAACGACTCAATAAAATTGCCAAAATCTTATACTTACATACAGGAAAGTCTGAAGATAATTTGGAAATTGTTTTTCCAGTTAAAGACTTTTCTAAGTATGAGGTAATGAAAAGTATACCAAGTGATTTATTAGAATTGACCTGGAGTTGTCGATATCCAAAAATTGTAGAAAAGTGGACTTTTGGACGATGCCATGAATGTCCACAGTGTGGAGTAATTGATGAGGTAAAAAAGAACCATGATGGAGAATTCAATGAAATTTAATATCTTCGATAAAATTTAAAGCCATGCAAAACCCACTTTATCAAGAAATTAGACAAACAAAATATTTTGTACCCTATTTAGTTACTTCAATTTTATTTATTGCTTTGGGTGTTATCCTCACAATTAAAATTGGATTCCCCGACATAGAGGCGCATCTCGATTACGCATCATTTGTGATAGGTTTAGGCACAATGACTCTTTTTTCTTATTCCTTAGAAGGAGACTCTTTTGTGAAAATCCGAGATGACTCAGCTAAATTAGCCTTGATGTTTCTAATTGTTACATCTTTTAATATGGTTTTCATTAACTCTGGAGAGAACTACTTTGGAAAGGGTCATGTTATTTTTCCTACTTGTTACTCTTTGGCGATCTATTTGGTAGCCTTTTTAGTAAAGGTTTATATAAAACCTTACAATTCTAAAGAATAATAGAAAGTTCATATTACCTCAGACATTTATTAAAAAAAATGAATAAAACAATACTAATTACGGGAGCAACTTCAGGAATAGGAAAAGCTACAGCCGAATTATTAGCAAGTTTAGGGTTTCGACTTATTCTTACTGGCAGGAGAAAAGAACGCCTTGAAGAAATTAAGGAGAATTTAAGCCACTTGGCTGAAATTCACATTCTTGTTTTTGATGTTAGAGACAAAAACGCAATTCCGAAACTCATTTCTGAATTACCTCAAGAGTTTAAGCAAATAGATGTTCTAATCAATAATGCTGGGAATGCCTATGGTATGGGATCAATCCATGAAGGCGAATTGGAGGACTGGGATAATATGATTGACATTAATGTCAAGGGCCTCTTATATATGACCAGAGCAGTTTCACCTCAAATGGTAGAGCGTAAATCAGGACACATTATCAACATTGGTTCTTTGGCTGGAGTTGAAACTTATCCAAATGGAACCGTTTATTGCGCTAGCAAACATGCTGTTGTTGCAGCAAGTGAAGGGATGAGAAAAGACTTAAATCCTTATGGAATTAAAGTGAGCACCGTTAGCCCGGGGTTGGTAGAAACCGAATTTTCAGAAGTTCGTTTCCATGGCGATAAAGAAAGAGCTGCTTCGGTTTATAAAGGATTCGCTCCTCTTTCGGCTTTTGATATTGCTGAAACTATTGAGTTTGTAGTAACTCGACCGGATCATGTAAACATTGGTGACATGTTGGTTTTGCCAAGCGCTCAAGCTAGCAGTACCATGGTGAAAAAGGATTTATAGTCCGAGCAATTACCTCGCTTCTATTTTAACTAAAGGGAACCTTTCAATTCCTTCGTCACTTGTTATTTGAAGAATGTAGTTTCCTGTAGGTAGCGAAGTAATGTTATATTCAGGTTTTTCCTTTGAATAAAAAACGGTTTTGCTTTGTAAATTGAAAATCTCAATGCTAGAAATAGTTTGATTTTTGTCCTCAATTTTGAACTGATTCGATACAGGATTAGGGAAAACTAAGTATGGATTTTCAACTCCATTAAGACCTTCAATTCCAACGGTTCTAATTTCTATGTTTTTACACGTTTCGTTTTTGCAACCCTCATCTGTGTTTACAGTTAAACAAATAGAATAAGATCCATTTTTAGTAAACTCAAACGAATCAGTTCCTGCGTTCCCGGGAGATCCATTATAGTTATAGCTAAATGTATCATAGTCCTTAGAAGCACTTTTATCAAAAGACTTCGTGGCTCCAGAACCATTTATGGTAAAATCGGCTATCGGATTTTGGACTTCAAGAAAAACCGAATCTTGAGCCGAGCAATTCTCTTTGGTTGTTGCCACTAATCGATAGGCTCCACTTTTAGTAGGCCAAACTTTTGGTGCAAGGGAAGTCACGTCATTAATATTTGTGGTTGTTAACCATTTAATTGTACCCGTACTAGTCAGTAGAATTGTTCCAGTATCCCCTTTACATATTAAAGTGTCTCCCCTAAAAGTTGTTGTAGGTAATGAGTTTACAGCAACTACAACTTCCGCTGTATCGGTACAACTATACATGTCTGTAACCTTTACTTGGTAGGTAGTTGTAGATATTGGAGTCGCTCTAGGACTTATGCATGTATCGCAATCAAGTGTAGAAGAATTCAGCCATTTTATTTTTCCCCCAGCCCTTACAACTAAGTAGGAAAAATCGCCAGAACAAATGGTGTCGTTACTTGAAGTACTTATGGAAACAGGTCTTCTCACAGTTACTGAAACGGTATCATATCCCACACAATGGAAATTATCTTTTCCTTCAACCAATAATTTATAAGGAAAATGAGAAAAAACCTTTCCTGTAAAAGTGGGCGTTTCACAATTTGAGCAATTTAGATAAGTACTATCCGACCAATTATAGGTTAAACCCCCAGTAGCAGACAAGTTCACCGCTTCACCAAAACATATAGTTGTATCAGCCGAAGCTTTTATTATAGGCAAACTATGGACCCTGACCCTAACAAAATCGATTCCAGAACATCCGTTGCTATCGATTCCAGTAACAATGTGAGTAATATTTATATTGCCTTGATAGGAAAAAAACAAAGGGTCTGCTATTGTTGAATCGCTCAAATTATACTGAGATTGCCAAGAATAACTCTTTGCCCCTGTTGTTTTAAACTTAATTGTATCACCAAAGCACATACTGGTATCGTTACTTGTTTTAATGGTAGGTGAAATATAAACTCCTACATTCAGGGTATCCACGGCAATACAGCCAAACGAATCTGTTCCTGTAACGAAATAGGTCGCTTTTTTAGCAATTCGAATAGAAGGACTCGCGCAGTTTGAACAAGATAGTCCTGAGGTGGGTAACCAACTATACGTTTTGGCACCGTTTGCTGTAAATGTTCTTCCAACATTTTGACATATTGTGTCATCGTTTCCTAAGCTCACATTGGGTAAAGCCTTAATAATGACTTGAATTGTATCACTAGCTGAGGAATTTCCGTCTGCATCGGTAACTTTCAAAATGTACGTGGTGTTCGAGCTTACCATGGCCTTCGGATTGGCAATGGTGGCATCGTTTAATCCAGTTGAAGGAGTCCAAGTATATTTATAACTGCACCTTCCTCCAGAAGTTGTCAAATTGGCTCCAAGGTTAACTGAATCCGTACCGCATTGAAATACATCTTTACCCAAACTCATAGATACAGCTAGGTTGTTTATCGAATCAATGTAATTGAATGCCATGGTCAGGATTTGATTTCTGTTTGCAAAATCTATGGTATGACCAACGCTAGGCATCAAGGTATCCCAGACATAATTGGTGTAATTTTTAAGGGTATCCTTCATGGGATAAAACCGAGAATTTGGAGAATCATTTCCTCCATGAATAATTGCAACAGGCTTACAAACAGCATTATTCCTTCTTCTTTGAGGTAAATCTATTAAGCTTGTCGCCGCACCAATTGGCATAAAGCCTGCAAATATTTCAGGGTGTTCTAAGCCATACAAGTAAGTTGCTTTTCCACCATAAGAAAATCCTGTTATGTAAATTTGACTCGAATCAACATTGTACCAATTGAAAACGGAATCGATGAGTGCAGTTGTAAAGGCTGTGTCAATGTTGTCAATGATACTTCCGTTGGCACCACCATCTGGGCAAACCAATAAGAGGTTGTTGGTATTAGCGAAAACTGCCAAAGTATCTCTCCACGATTTGGCATCCCAACGGCTTGTGTTGTACGGGTGCATTCCAACCATAACCTTGGTTCTTTTGCTAGGTGTATAGCTCGCGGGAACTAAAAGTGAGTAATTTTTAGTAGTAGATTGAAAGGTAAAACTGGCATCTATTTTTGTTTGAGCTAACAACGTAACCGACCCAAATAGAAAGTAGATAGTTATGAGGAAAATCGTTTTTTTTAATGACATGTTTAGGGTGTTTTTATTAAAGACGCAATTTATAATGAATTGGTTAAAGACTTCGTCAAATGAATTGCAGTTGAGTTACTTTTGAATTTAGAAAATGAAAAACAAAATCCTCATCATTCGATTTAGTTCCATTGGCGATATTGTTTTGACTACGCCTGTAATTCGAATGGCGAAAGAACAGATTCCGAATGCAGAAGTTCATTTTTTAACCAAAGCATCTTTCGCTTCAATTTTGTCAAATAATCCACACATTGATAAACTCCATTCAGTAGAAAACAACTTGATGCAGGTTGTAAGTGATTTGAAAAAGGAAAATTTCGATTGGATTATTGACCTTCACAATAACCTAAGGACCGCTAGAATAAAAAGAACATTAAAACGACCTTCCAAAAGCTTTAATAAACTCAATATTGAAAAATGGCTATTGGTAAATCTCAAAAAAAACAAATTACCTAACGTTCATATTGTTGATCGTTATTTAGATACTTTGTCTGAATTTAAGGTAGTTAATGATAAAAAGGGACTTGATTATTTTATTGAAGAAAAAGACAAAGTAGACTCCAATTCATTGCCAGAAAACTTTCAAAAAGGATATATAGGATGGGTAATCGGAGGTTCCTATTTTACCAAAATGTTACCTGCAAAAAAGGTAATTGACATCGCCAGAAAAATAAAAAAACCAATATTACTTTTAGGTGGGCCAGAGGACAAAGAAAAAGGAGACTTAATAGCATCTAAATTGGGGTCTCAAGTTTTTAATGCCTGCGGGAAATTCAATTTAAATCAATCGGCTTATTTGGTAAGCCAAGCCGATAAAATCCTTTCTAACGATACAGGTTTAATGCACATCGCGGCTGCCTTTCAAAAACCAATATTGTCTTTTTGGGGGAATACGGTTCCCGAGTTTGGTATGTACCCGTACTACCCACAAAACCCTGAACTATCTACTATTGTTGAGGTAGAAGGCCTGGCATGTAGACCGTGCTCGAAATTGGGC
>ENA-UOXV01002982-UOXV01002982.1-marine-metagenome-genome-assembly--contig:-NODE-2982-length-21400-cov-22.826001_pt1 | contig 21400 bp, 23 predicted proteins | sample MGYA00238165_ERZ766961 | MGnify/ENA primary metagenome ERZ766961 (study PRJEB28924, sample SAMN03173240) | marine metagenome | biome: Marine; feature: Water; material: Subsurface seawater | place: North...
GGCCTGTTATAATTTTATGCGGATAGCACTGATGACTAACGTCCCAAACTAATTTATCTTTAGGAGTATCAAACGCATAGTGCAGAGCTACAGTTAACTCTACCACTCCTAATCCAGCACCCAAATGTCCTCCTGTCTCAGAAACTACATCTATTAGTTCATCTCTTAATTCATCTGAAATTTGTCTTAAATCGTCTTTTCTAAATTTTCTTAAATCTACAGGAAAATTTATTTGTTTAATTAATCTACCCATTAAAATTTTCTTTCTAATATAAATTCAATTGTACTAGTTAATTCTTTCGCTTTTTTTCCATGTTTTTCTAATTTACGCAATATTTTTTTCTTTAAGTTATTTGCATACAAATAAGCTTTTTTTTCTCCCATTAAACTCAATAAAGTTGATTTCCCTTTTTTATTATCTTTTTTAACTGGTTTGCCTACTAACTTTTTAGAACCTTTTTTATCTAAAAAATCATCAGCTAATTGAAAAAGTAAACCTATTTCTTCTCCAAGGTTGCTTAGTAATTTTCTTTCTTGAATGGTTTTGTTGGCTAAAGTTCCAACTGCATAAAGACAAAAATTAAATAATTTTCCAGTTTTTTTCTTTTGCATATCAATTATTTGGCTAATTTTTTTTTTCTTTTTTTCGAATTTTAAATCTAATTCTTGTCCTCCAGCAATACCTGTGTGACCGGAACAACTTGCCAATGATCTTACAATTTCATTTTTTTTTTTAGAATTGAGTAAATATTTTTTATCAGCTATAATTTCAAATGCTAACGTAAGCAATGAGCTGCCTGCTAATACAGCAGAGGCCTCTCCAAATTTAATATGTGTTGATGGTTTGCCTCTTCTTATCGAGTCATCATCCATACAAGGTAAATCATCGTGAATTAAAGAATATGAGTGAATGCATTCAACTGCAGCGCAAATATTTAAAAGTTTTTTTTCTTTTAGATTGAATATCTTACCGGTATCAAAAATTATAGTTGATCTAATTTTTTTTCCACCAGAAATAACTCCATATTTCATTGGCTTAACTAATAAGGATTTTTTTTGTCTATGGAGAAAGCTGATTAAAAATTTATCTACTTTTTTAGCATTTTTAAATAATTTTTCTTTTATCATTATTAAATTTTTTTTGAAATTTCTTTAAATCTCTCTTTAAATAAGTTTTGAATATGTTTATTTAATAGAGTTAATCTTTTATAATCACTAAATGAGTCTTCCAAATTGGTCTGTTGATTTTCTAATTTGCCCAAAATTCTATTTATTTCCTCTTGGGACTCTTTTAATGATTTACTTTTAATATCAGCTGGAATAATTTCATTCTTCATCTAGTAAATAATAATTACATTATGAAAAATAGCTATTCAAATATTTTTGTTTTTAATAAAAAAACTCTCAAGAAAGCTGTTGATTATTTGTCTAAAAGTAATGTTGTTGGGTTGCCAACTGAGACTGTTTATGGCCTTGGTGGTAATGCGTATTCAAAAAAATCAATCAAAAAAATTTTTCGTTTGAAAGGAAGGCCTAAATTCAACCCTCTTATTATCCATTATTATAGTTTGAAAGATGCTGTTAAAGATATCTTTATTAATAATCATTTTATTAAATTGTACAAAAAATTTTGTCCTGGCCCTATTACATTTATATTAAAAAAAAAAAATGGCTCTAAAATTAATCCTCTTTCATTAGCTAAACTCAAAACCATAGCTGTACGGTTTCCTAAGCATAAAATTACTAGATCTATACTAAAAGAAATAAAATTCCCATTAGCCATGCCAAGCGCTAACAAATCTACTGGCATAAGCCCCGTTAGCGCAAGAGATGTTTTTGAAGAATTCCAAAAAAAAATTCCACTAATAATAAACGGTGGTGTGTCTAAAATTGGAATAGAGTCAACAGTAATTGATTTGACTGCTTATCCCAAAATTTTAAGACCAGGTAGAATTCATAAAAATTTAATTGAAAAAACTCTAAAAATTAAAATGAAAAAAAACATAAAAAATAGATCAATCAAATCACCAGGAATGATGAAAAAACATTACTCTCCAGGAATACCTGTGTTAATTAATCAAAAAAAATATGACGGAGAAAGTGCTTTTATTTATCTTGGCCATAGATATAAAAATAAAAAAAAATTTTTTAGTTTAAGTAAAAATTCAAGCTTAGATGAGGCTGCATCTAATTTATATAAAACTTTTAGATTAATTAAAAAAAAGGGATATAAAAAGATACAAATTAGTAAAATTCCTAATGTGGGTTCTGGAATTGCAATTAATGATAGAATAAAAAGAGCATCAAAATCTTAAATGAAACTAGAAGTAAAAAACCTTGTTAAAAACTTCGGACCTATAATCGCTGTAGATAATATCAATTTTGAGATAGAAAAAAATAAGACATTAGGTTTGCTTGGACCAAATGGATGTGGAAAAACAACTTCCATTGGTATGATGCTTGGCTTGATTACACCAACAAGTGGAAAAATTTTTATCAATGATATGAGCTTAGAACCTGAAAATAGAATTAAGTTATTAAGTTTAATGAATTTCGCTTCACCATACATTGAATTACCAAAAAAACTAACTGTAAGACAAAATCTGGAAGTTTACGCAAGATTGTATGGAGTAAAAGAAATTAAAAAAAGAACAGAAGAGATGATTGAAGATTTAAATTTACAAAAATTTTTAAACAAAAAAACTGGTGAGCTTTCCTCAGGCCAAAAAAACCGGGTTTCTCTGGCAAAATCATTAATAAACAGACCTAGGTTATTATTTTTAGATGAACCGACTGCTAGTCTAGATCCAGATGTAGGAGATTTTGTAAGAGAGTATATTGAAAGATACAAAAAAAAAAATGAACTGACGATACTACTGGCCTCCCATAATATGAAAGAGGTAGAGAGACTTTGTAATAAGGTAATTATGATGAAACATGGTAAAATTGTAGATAGTGGAACTTGTAATGAATTGATAAAAAAGCATGGTAGAGAAAACCTTGAAGAAACTTTTTTAAAAATAGCTAGGAGTAAAAATGAGCTGGAATAAAATATTTGCTTTAAGCTTAAGACATATTTATTTAATAAAAGGATCTTTTCCAAGAATTTTAGATTTAATATATTGGCCAACGATACAGATCTTTCTTTGGGGTTTTATATCAAAATTTTTTACTTTAAATTCAACATTTTATGAAAATACCGTTGGTATAATTTTAAGTGCTGCAATACTTTATGATTTTCTTTTCAGATCTAGCATCAGTTACAATATGATGTTCTTGGAAGAAATTTGGAGTAGAAATTTTACAAATTTATTTATCGCTCCCATTAAAATAAGTGAAATAATTGCTGCGCTAACAATTACAGCAATTTTTAGAACTTTGATCGGCCTTGTTCCAGCGGCACTATTAGCAATACCTTTTTTTGGTGTTTCTATTTTCAAATTAGGAACCCCTCTTATCTTTTTGTTAATCACTTTATACATCTTTGGTGTTACTTTGGGTCTTTTAGTTACCTCAGGATTAATGAGGTTTGGGCCTTCATTTGAAAATATTGCTTGGGCAAGCCTATTCTTTTTGGCTCCGTTAGGATGCATTTACTATCCTATTGAAATACTTCCAATTTGGCTTCAGCACATAGCAAAGTTATTACCTTTAGTTCATATTTTTGAAGAGATGAGAAATATTTTAATTTATGATATTGTTAATTATTATCAAATATTAAAAGCTATCTTTATATCTTTTGTGTATTTTGTGATAGGAATAATTGTTTTTTACTTATCATATTATGGAGCTAAAAATAGAGGATCTTTAATAAATATGGGTGAATAAATATGCATAAGAATATTGATAAAATAAAAAAATTAGAGGGTTCTCCAAAAGTAATCAAAAATTTATTCGGTAAAAAAGAAATAGAAAAATTTTTAAATCTATATCAAGAGTTGCCAATAACCGTTCATAATAAAAAACAAAATGTAATAAAAAAAAGATGGCTTAAGAATTATAGTGAAGAGCTAGAGTCGCTTTTTTATAATAAAGTGAAAAATGAAATCGGGGATTTCAAATTTGACAATCTCAAAGATGAAAATAACGATGATATTTTGGGTCTCTTTCAGGAAAGTTATAATCCAATAGGTTTGCATATGGATGGTGGCTTTAATTTAGATGAAATAATTTTTAAGCAAACCTTAATACCTTTAACACCAAAAGGAAGCACAGTAATCTTTAAAAATAAATTTTATGGAAATTCTACAAATTTTACAATTGATGAAAATGAACTAAAAATTAAAGATCTTAAATATGGACAAAATATCAGATCGTCTGCACATCTGGATTTATATGAGAAAAAACCCTTCAAAAAAGAAGATTATGAAAAATATTTAAAACATGAAAAAATTGAAAATCTTTTAGGTCTTGAAATTGATTTAGTTTATGAATGGGAGTTAGGCTCGCTATTAATTTTTGATAGAACTAGACTTCATTGCTCGTCATCTTTAATTGAAGGAAAAAAAATAGGTCTAACTACGTTTACAAAAAAATAAACTTTTTTTAAGATGAAAAAAAAAATCCTAAAGTTATTTAGAAGTTTTTCAAAAATTATACTTCCAATTTTATTTAAAATTTTAATCAATCTAAAATTAAATAGAAGGGTTATTAATTTTTTGAGTGAAAGAGGCTATAAGAGTAACGATAAATATAGCTTTAATATACAAATAGAAAATTTACTTAAAAATGAAAAAATTATTGCATTAGATGTGGGGGCTCAAGGAGGCTTTAATTCTGATAATTTTTTTCCAAGTAAATATAATCATTTTTTTGAAGATATATTGGTTGAGCCAATAAAAATAGAGGCTGATAAATTAAATAAAAAAAAATATGTAATCAATAAAGGGTTGTGGAGTAAAAAAGAAAAGAAAAAATTATACATTTTAGATAATAGACTTGGAAGCACATCAATGTATATACCCGATGAGAAAGCTTTTGATTTACATAACATTAAGAGTGGTGATTATAATGATTATAAAGTGACACGCACAATTGAAGTTGAATGTGATACGATCGTTAATCAATTATCTAATTTAAATATAAATAATTTAGACTACCTTAAAATTGACACCCAGGGTGCTGAGTTAGAAATTTTGAAAGGTATTGGAAGCTATCGCCCGCTGCTAATTAAAATAGAGGCACATTTTTTTTCAATGTATAAAAATGTTCCTAGTTGGCATAAGCTTGTTAATTATCTTTACGATATGAATTATATACTAATTGATTGGAGGGGTATAGGTAGACATAATACCAGAATACCCGCTGAAGCCGATATGATTTTTGTACCAAATTTCAATATTGAAGCTGGAAAAGAATTAATTAAAAATAATAATAAGAAATTTATAAGCTTAATGTTAATATTTGGTCAATTGAGATTATTGCAAATTATATTAAAAAGAATTCAAATAAACAATTACGAAATAGAAAAATTAGAGGATCGTTATTTTAATTAATGGCTATATATGATTGCTTTCAATATTTTAATGAAGATCATATTGTAGATCTTCGTTTTAATATTCTAGACAAATTTGTTGATTATTTCGTTATATCTGAGTCAACAAAAACTCATCAGGGTAAACCTAAAAAAATAAATTTTGATCTTAAAAAATTTTCAAAATTTAGAAATAAAATTATTTTTGTAACGGCTGAATATAAAGATAAAATTAAATTTAATAATCACACTGGTGGGGAGTCTTTAATAGAACAGCATCAGAGAAATTCATTAATTGAGGGTATTAAAGATGCATCCCCTGAAGATCTTATAATTTTATCTGACTCAGATGAAATACCTGATTTAACAAAATTATCAAAAATTAATGATAAAAAGAAGTTTATAGCATTTTCTCAAAAAATGTTTATGTACAAACTAAATTTACAAAATTTGAATGAAAGTAATTGGATTGGCTCTAGAATTACAAAAAAGAAATACATAAAATCAATGCAAGATCTTAGAAATTTAAAATTTAAAAACTATCCTTTCTGGAGATTTGATAAATTAAATCAGCAAATTATAAACGGTGGATGGCATTTTTCATACCTGCAGACACCAAATCAAATATTAGATAAGATCAAATCTTTCTCCCATGGAGAATATAATAACAAAAATATAAATGAAAAAAATATTGAAGAAAAAATACTAAATAATAAGGATATTTTTGAAAGAGACATTGAGTTAAAAAAAATCAATATTGATAACACCTACCCTGAATATATAATTCGTAATAAAGATAAATATTCAGATTGGATTATTTAAAATATGGTGCGCCGGATAGGAGTCGAACCCATAACCTCCGGAGCCGAAATCCGGCGCTCTATCCAGTTGAAGCTACCGGCGCAATATGAATAATCTAAATTAATTTATGAATAATACAATTAAATTTTCTGTTAATGAAGAGAGTGAAGGTAAAAGGTTAGATGTATTTTTAACAGAAAATATAAAAGAATTTACAAGATCTTTTCTAAAAAAATTAATTCAAGAAAATCAGGTTAAATTAAACAATTTAATACTTTCCTCTCCGTCAACTAAGATCAAATACAAAGATCAAATTATAGTCAATATTATTGAAAAAAATCATCAGAATATTAATCCAAAAAAAATTGAATTACAGATAATTTATGAGGATAAGGACATTGTAGTAATTAACAAACCGAAAGGTATGGTGGTTCATCCTGGCGCTGGTAATTATGAAAATACCTTAGTCAACGCCTTATTATTTAAATATAAAAAAAATTTATCTGATGTTAATGGGACTCTAAGACCAGGTATTGTTCACAGGATTGATAAAGAAACTAGCGGATTACTAGTCGTTGCTAAAAATAATTTAGCACATGCAAATTTAGGTAATCAATTTAGTAAGCACACTATTAAGAGGAAATATCTTTGTTTGTCTTGGGGAGTAATAAGACCACTTGATGGTAAGATTAAAACATTAATAACAAGAGATAGAAAAAATCGACAATTAATGACGGTAAGTGATATCAATGGAAAAAAAGCAATAACAAATTATAAAACTATAAAAGTTTTCAATATAAAAGATATTCCTAAAATAAGTTTACTTGAATGTGAATTGGAGACTGGGAGAACTCATCAAATTAGAGTTCATCTAAAATATAAAGGAACGTCCTTACTGGGAGATAAACAATATGGAAAGAAAAATATTAAATTTAAAAAAATAAATAACGATTTTTTCATCAAGTTAAACAAACTATCTGGTCAAGCTTTGCATGCAAAAACTTTAGAGTTTACTCACCCCAAAACAAAAAAATGGTTGAGTTTTAGCTCTGATTTGCCAGATGGTTTTAAAAAGATATTGAATTTGCTTGAAAATTTAAGCAATTGAAATAATAAATTTCGTATATAAATAAAAATCATGAGTAAAAAAAATCAGATTAGAAACTTACCAACTCCTTCAGTTGGAGGTCTATCTATTTATTTAAGTCAAATTAAAAAATTTCCAATGCTTGATGCAGAGGAAGAATACATGTTAGCCAAAAATTGGAGAGAAAATGGTAATTTAAAAGCTGCTCATAAATTAGTAACAAGTCATTTAAGATTAGTTGCTAAAATTGCTATGGGTTATCGAGGTTATGGTCTTCCAGTAAATGAATTAATATCGGAGGGTAATTTGGGATTAATGCAAGCAGTTAAAAAATTTGATCCTGACAAAGGATTTAGGCTGGCAACATATGCAATGTGGTGGATTAAAGCTGCAATACAAGAATACGTTTTAAGATCGTGGAGTTTAGTGAAAATGGGAACGACAACTGCCCAAAAGAAACTTTTTTTTAATTTAAGAAAACTTAAAAATCAAATTGCGCCGGGTCAAGATGGAGACCTTAAAGATGAACAGGTAAATGAAATTTCAAAAAGATTAGATGTACAATCCCATGAAGTGGTAAATATGAACAGACGAATGATGGGGTCAGAAAAATCCTTAAATGATCCTGTCAAAAGTGGTGAAACAGATGAATGGCAAGATTGGTTAGTAGACGACAGTTTGGATCAAGAATTAATTGTTTCACAAAAACAAGAGTATGATGATAAGAAAGAATTATTAGATAGTGCTATGCTAATATTAAATGATAGAGAAAAAGAAATCATTACTGCTAGAAGACTTTCTGAGGAACCAGAAACTCTAGAGGAATTAAGCAAAAAATATAAAATTAGCAGGGAGAGAGTAAGACAAATAGAAACTAAAGCTTTTGAAAAATTACAAAAATCTATGATCAATGCTAGTAAATCTAAAAATCTATTGCCGGCAAACTAGATATTAAATGGATCTTCAACTAATATTGTATCTTCTCTCTCAGGGCTTGTAGAAATACTCGATATTCTGGCTCCAATAAAATCTTCCAAAGCATGAATATATCTTAATGCTTTATCTGGCAGATCTTTCAAATTTCTTATTCCTTGTGTCTTTGACTTCCAACCTGGAAAATTTTTGTAAATAGGTTTTACATTGAATTGATCCTCTGAAGCAGCTGGTAAATAATCTATTTTTTTTCCATTTAACTCGTACCCAACGCACATTTTAATTTCATCTAGTTCATCTAGTACGTCTAGTTTTGTTAGTGCTATTCCGTTAATTCCAGAAATTTTAATGGTTTGTCTAACTAAAACACCATCAAACCAACCACACCTTCTTTTTCTCGCTGTTACAGTTCCAAATTCTTTCCCTCTTCTACCTAGGTTTTCACCAATCTCATCCTCTAATTCAGTTGGAAATGGTCCGCTTCCAACTCTAGTTGTATAGGCTTTTGTTATGCCTAAAACATAATTAATCTTATCAGGACCCGATCCTGAACCTGTTGCTGCCATTGCCGGCACGGTATTAGATGATGTTACATATGGGTAAGTCCCGTGATCTACATCCAAAAGAATGCCTTGAGCGCCTTCAAATAATATTTTTTTTCTTTCATTATTAAACTGATCAAGTTTTAACCAAACTGGTTGTGCGTATTTTAAAATCTCCGGAGCTAGTTTTAATAATTTTTTTTTAAGATTTTCTTTCTCATAAACCTTTTTATTTAAACCTTTTCTAATAGCGTTATGATGTAATAAAACATTTTCTAACCTATTATCTAAGTTGCTTTCAGATCTTAAGTCCATAACTCTGATTGATCTTCTGCCAACTTTATCTTCATAACATGGGCCAATACCTCTTCTTGTTGTTCCAATTTTTTCTTTGCCCGCAGCATCTTCTCTTATCTCGTCCATTTCTTGATGAAATGGCAAAATAAGCGATGCAGACTCAGAAATCATAAAATTTTCAGGTGTTACTTCCACACCTTGTTTTTTTATTTCTTCTATTTCATTTAAAAGAGCCCACGGATCGATAACGACTCCATTTCCAAGAATTGAAACTTTACCTTTTCTAACTATTCCTGATGGAAGTAATCTTAATTTAAATACTTTTTTATCAATAACTAGAGTATGTCCGGCATTATGTCCTCCTTGAAATCGAACAACAATATCTGCCTGGCTCGAGAGCCAGTCAACTATTTTTCCCTTTCCTTCGTCTCCCCACTGCGAACCTACTACAACTACATTTTTCATTATTTAAATTTTTTATTTAAATTGATCGAATTTAAATGATTTATTGGACCGTTTCCTTTTCCTAAATTTAGATTTGATTTAATTGCTTCATTAACATATTTAATTCCAAGCTCACAAGATTTAATCAAATCTTTTCCACATGATAAATACGTTGCTATTGCAGAGGATAATGTACAACCAGTTCCATGAGTGTTTTTTGAATTGTATTTTTTGCTTTTAAACACCTTAATAATTTTTTTGTTAAGCAAGATATCATTCATTTGTCGTGAGTTTAAATGTCCACCTTTAATCAAAACATTTTTAGCACCTAAACTGATTAAGATTTTTCCTGCTTTTATCATATCTTTTGTAGAAGTTATTTTTGTTTTAGTCAGAATTTCAGCTTCGGGAATATTTGGCGTTATTAACAAAATATTTTTCATTAATTTATCTTTTATATAAATAATTGCAGCATTATTTATTAGTTTTGCACCGCCTTTAGCAACCATAACAGGGTCGAGAACAACTTTTTTAATTTTAATTGTATTTAAGGATTTAATTACAGCCTGAATCACTTGCTTTGAATGCAGCATACCTATTTTTATTGCATTGGGTCTAATGTCTTTTACTGAAAAATTTATCTGATTAGATATTTCTTTTGGCTTTATTGGCACTATTGAATTTACTCCTGTAGTATTTTGAGAGGTAACAGCAGTAATAGCGGTCATGGCATAACTTCCAAGAGCTGTAACAGTCTTTATATCTGCTTGGATGCCAGCGCCTCCTGAAGAGTCAGAACCTGCAATAATCAAAACTTTTGATTTAGGTTTCATGTTTTAATGAATTGTTTTTTTAATTACATCAATACACTTATTGATTAAAGAAAGATTAAATGACTCACACATTATTCTTACTTTCGGCTCTGTTCCTGAAGGTCTTATTAATAATCTACCCTTATTTTTAATTAGTTGATTTGCTATTTTAATAGCTTTTTTACACTTAGGAGAATTAATAATTTTTTTATCTTTTACTTTAATATTTAAAAGTTTTTGAGGAACTGATTTGTACACGTTAAATATTTCACTAGCTAGCTTACCTTTTCTTAAAGCAAATAATGTTTCTAATGCTACTAACAAACCATCACCTGTAGTAGCAAATTTACCTAAAATTATGTGACCTGATTGTTCTCCACCTAGATTATAGTTATATTTTCTCATCATTTCTTTTACATATCTATCGCCAACATTTGATCTTTTAAAATTAATCTTCTCACTTAAAAAAAAATTTTCTAAGCCATAATTAGACATTAAAGTCCCAATTACTCCACCTTTCAAAATTTTTTTTCTTTTCCATCTTTTAGCAATCATAGCAATAATTTGGTCGCCATCGATAATTTGTGATTTCTCGTCACACATAATTACTCTATCTGCATCACCATCAAGGGCAATGCCAAGATCTGCTTTAAATTTTTTAACGTACTTTTTTAAAACTTCTGGAAATGTTGATCCGCAATTATAATTAATATTAAGGCCATTGGGTTTTACACCGATTGAAAAAACTTTTGCTCCTAAATCAGAGAGTATTTTAGGAGCAGATTTGTATCCAGCGCCATTAGCACAATCTAAAACTATACGCATACCTTTTAGGCTGAAATCGCTGGGAAAATTATTTTTCAAAATTTGAATATATTTATCATTTCCATCTTCTAATCTTTTTACTCTACCCAAAGATTTTGATTCGGATAAGTGAATTGTAGTTTTGCTATCAATTAAGTTTTCAATTTTTTTTTCAATTTGATCAGACAATTTCAACCCATCTGGTCCAAATAACTTTAGTCCATTATCATGAAAAGGATTATGGGATGCCGTAATCATTATCCCGAGATTGGCTTTCATCTTTTTTGTAAGCATAGCTAATCCATTTGTTGGTAGTGGTCCTAATGTAAATATATGCATTCCGGCTGAGGCTAAGCCTGATACTAAAGCTGGTTCAAGTGTGTATCCAGATAAGCGGGTGTCTTTGGCAATAATTGCTATTTGTTTCTTTTTTTTTTGATTTTTAAAATATGTTCCTGCCGCTAAACCAAATTTAAAAAATTTTTCACCGTTGATATTTCCAATGTTAACTGTGCCTCTTATTCCGTCAGTACCAAAATATTTTTTTTTCATTTATTTAATAAAGTTTCAAATACCAAAAGTCCTTGCTTAATTTCTTCAACATTATGCACTCTAAAAACTTTAATTCCTTGTGAAAAAGAGAAAATTATTGATGATAAAGTTCCTCCAATTCTTTCTTTCGTATCATATTTTCCAGAAATTTGATTAATAAATCTCTTTCTAGATGTACCAATTAATACAGGAAAACCTAGTGAATGAAATAATGAAATCTTGTTTAAAATCATCAAATTATGTTTCAACTTTTTTCCAAATCCTATTCCAGGATCCAATATTAATTTTTTTTTATTTTTTGTATTTTTAAATTTTTTAATTTCTTCCTCAAAAAAATCATAAATATCTAATAAAACATGATTATAAGTAGGGTTAATCTGCATAGTTTGAGGTGTTCCTTGCATGTGATGAATTATTTTCCATATTTTTTTTTTTTTAATAGAGTCAAAAGATTTTGGATCAAATTTAAAACATGAAACATCATTAACAATATCTGTCTTATTGTTGATTGAAAAATTCATAACTAATGATTTTCTTGTATCAATTGATAATAAAGTTTTTGGAAATTTTTTTTTAAATTTAACTATTACTTTTTCTACTCTTTGTAGTTCTTTTTTTTGGGAAATAATTTTTGACCCAGGTCGCGTTGACTCACCTCCAATGTCAATTATATCAGCCCCAGCATTTACCATTTTTTTTATTTTTTGGTTGGCTTTTTTAAAAGAGTTAAATTTACCTCCATCAGAAAAGCTATCAGGAGTCATATTTAAAACTCCCATAATCATATGGTTTTTTTTTTCTAAAAATTTTCGTTTAGATGTAATTCTTTTAATGTCTTTTGATATTTTTTTTTTTATTAGTGAAGGTAGTTTTTTGATGTTTTTAATATCAATTATCTTAGAATTTATCTTTTTTTTTTCTCTGGTAAATATTTCAATTTGATTGAAAGATATTGAAGTGTCGCCACATAGGGGTAGTGATAGTTTTTTTTTAATATACTTTTTAGAGATAGAGCCATAAAAAAAATTACACGCACGAGTGTAATATTTTTTCATATCTCTTATACTGCTGGCTTTGGTTTTAATCCTAGAGATCCTAAAGCAGAAGAAGCTTTGCCGTCTTCCTCTTTTTCATCTTTAAATGATCTAGTTGGTTTAATGTCTTTTAGAATTAAATCTCTAATTTCATCGCCTGAAAGTGTTTCATAAATCAAAAGCGCTTTAGCCAACTTATGTAAATCATCAATTTTTTCTGTTAAGACTTTTCTTGCTCTTTCATAACCTTTGTCTACAATTTTTTTTACTTCTGAGTCTATTTTTTTTGCAGTTTCTTCTGACATATTTTGTGATTTAGTTACTGATCTACCTAAAAAAACTTCCTCTTCATTTTCACCATATGCAATAGTTCCAAGCTCTGTGCTCATTCCATATTTTGTAACCATATTTTTAGCCATTTTAGTTACCATGTCTATATCTGAAGATGCGCCTGAAGTAACTTTATCATGACCAAAAATTATTTCTTCTGCAATCCTTCCGCCCATAGCTACAGCAATATCAGCATGCATTTTTTCTCTTGTAACTGACAATTGATCTCTCTCTGGTAATCTCATAACCATACCTAAAGCTCTACCTCTTGGAATTATAGTTGCTTTATGAATTGGGTCAGATGCTTTTTCATTTAAAGCTACTACGGCATGACCACCTTCGTGGTATGCAGTCAGTTTTTTTTCATCTTCAGACATAACCATAGATCTTCTTTCTGCGCCCATCATTACTTTATCTTTTGCTTCTTCAATATCAGACATTGTTACAACTCTTTTGTTTTTTCTAGCCGCTAACAAAGCTGACTCGTTTACTAAATTTGCTAAATCGGCTCCAGAAAATCCTGGTGTTCCCCTAGCGATTGTTCTAAGTTTTACGTCTGGACCAGTGCTAATTTTTTTAATGTGCACTTTTAAAATTGCTTCTCTTCCAATAATATCTGGATTCCCTACAACAACCTGTCTATCAAATCTTCCGGGTCTTAGTAAAGCTGGGTCTAATACATCGGGTCTATTAGTTGCGGCAATTAAAATAATTCCTTCATTGGTATCGAAGCCATCCATTTCTACAAGTAGTTGGTTAAGAGTTTGTTCTCTTTCATCGTTTCCTCCTCCTAATCCTGCGCCTCTACTTCTTCCAACTGCATCTATTTCATCTATAAAAATAATACATGGTGAGTGTTTTTTTCCCTGCTCAAACATGTCTCTCACTCTAGAAGCGCCTACTCCTACGAACATTTCCACAAAGTCTGAACCTGATATAGAAAAAAATGGTACATTAGCTTCACCGGCTATGGCTTTAGCTAATAAAGTTTTACCTGTCCCTGGAGGACCAATTAAAAGTGCGCCCTTTGGAATTTTTCCACCTAACCTACTAAATTTTTTTGGATCTTTTAAAAATTCAACGATTTCTTCGACTTCCTCTTTAGCTTCCTCAACGCCTGCCACATCATTAAAAGTAACCTTTCCTTGTGCTTCATTTAATAATTTAGCTTTTGATCTTCCAAATCCCATTGCTCCACCTTTGCCGCCTTGCATCTGACGCATAAAAAATATCCACACACCGATCAGCAATAACATTGGAAACCATGACAATAGAATGCCTAATAATGATGGCATCTTGTCTTCTTTAGGTGTCGCTACAATACTTACGCCTTTAGAGGATAGCTTATCTACTAATTCTGGATAATTTGGAGAGTAAGTTTTAAATGTTTTTCCATCTGCTAAAACGCCTGAGATATTGTTTCCTTGAATTTGGACCTCGACTACTCTTCCTTCGTCCACTTCATTTAAGAAATTTGAAAATGCTAATGAGTTTCTTTCAGTATTAACTTTATTAGGGTCTTGAAACATATTAAATAACCCTACTGAAAGTAAGACTATTATGCCCCACATTATTAAATTTTTAATATTCATCTAATCACCAAATAATCATTAATTTTTATTAAACAAGTATATTTTAACATTTAATGAGGTGTAAATACGACAAAAAGCTACAAATTTACGTGAAAACCTCAAGGTTTTTCATCTTTCAAACACAAATTTTTCCCTTTTTTAAAAAAAATACATCCTCCAAGAGTAGCCTTCTTAAAATCTCTTTTTTCTATATTGTTAATTAAATTACCTACTTTTTTTGACCGCAAATCATAATAGTTTTTTTTTAATTTTTTTATTGATTCATTAATTATAGCTATTTTGGTGTCCTTGCTTAGATTTTTATATTCATCAAAATTTATTGAAATTTCCTTATTAAATTTTATGATTAATTTCTTAAAAATTTTATTTAAATACTCATCTAAAGTCTTTTTGCTCAAAGATAAGTTTTGAATAGATCTAAAAATTTGATCGTATTTTATACCGCTATTTTCAAGAGGTTTTTTTAAATTCCTAACTTTAGTTCTCAAATATTTTTCATTTTTGTTTGATGGATCTTTAAAATATGTGCCAAACACATCTTTGGAAATTTTAGTTAGATACTTCTTTTTGGTGTCTAACAAAGGTCTGAATAAACTGACCTGATTATTTATTTTACTAAGAGGTTTCATTGCAGATAAACCTTTTAATCCGCTACCTCTGGAAAGTCTCATGAGGAAAGTTTCAACCTGGTCTTCTAAATTATGTGCAGTAAGAAGAAATTTTACTCTATTTTTTTTACAATAGCTCGTAAGAATATCGTATCGTGTATTTCTAGCTTCTGCTTGAATATTTTTTATAATTTTTTTTTTATTTAAAAAAATTTTTAGATTAATGTCTTTTTTTTTTAGAAGTTTTTTTACTTTTTGAGCCTCCTGATTAGAGTTTTTTCTAATGCCGTGGTCTATTAATACATAGTAAAAACTGGTTTTTTGAAAAAAATTATAAGCTTTTGTCAAAGCCACGAGTGCCAGGCTATCTGGGCCTCCAGATACTGCGACTACATATTTATTTTTTTTTAAGGTATTTAGTTTGTTTGTAAAATTTAAAAATACATTAGATAAGTCTTTATAATCCTTAAAACCGTTTTTAAGACTTACACTTGAATTTTTTTTGCTCATACTGAGCTTTTTGTAACACAGACTTGGTAGCTTTTGGATATTCTTTTTTGATACCAGAAATCATTTTACATCCTTGTTCTTTTTCGCCAAGTTGAACCATTGTAATTCCTAGCTTTAAAAGATTATCTGGAGCTTTATTGCTTTTTGGATAGTTTTGATATCCATCAAGATAGGCTGTGGCCGCATCTGAATACAGTTGTCTAATTCTAAAAGTTTCACCATACCAATATTGTGCGCTACCAGCCAAATCGTGATCTTTATTTTTATCAATAAATTCTTTTAGGGCAAATTCAGCAGTTTCGTAATCGCCTATTTTCATAAAACTAACTGCAAATTCATATTGTTCCTCTGAAGGCTTGTTTGGGAGCAATGACTCTCTTGGCTCAGGTTCTTCTGCGATAACTGTTTTTGCCGTTTCAACTGAATTAATTGATTGTTCTTGAGGCAAATTATTTGTTTGGTAAGCTGGAGCGGCGCCAAAGTCTTGCGGTTTAGCTGAGCCTGGAAGTTCTTTTTGATTTTTTGCCGTTGTATCTGTTTTGTCATTCTCTAAATCAGAAAATCTCAGTTGTGCATCAGATTGAATTTTTGTTACACGCGTTGAAAGTTTATCTAATTTAAAATTAACTTCTTCAAATTTATTTGTAAGCTCTCTAAATTGATCTTCTATTTCATTTAATTTTAAAAGATGTTTAGTCATTATATCCTCATTGAGGCCATCTGAAGTTATAGAATTCGAAGATTTTGATCTAACAACATCCGACTTTTGATAAACAGCTTTTTCTAATGTTTTAAGATCATTTGTAATAACTTGCATTTGATCTGAGATCGCTTTTAAATTTATATCGTCTTCTTCTGCGAAGACATAATTTGTTAGAAATAAAAAAATTATTATTGTTGAAATTTTACAAAATTTTAATTTACTTAACATGAGTTAATTTTAGTTTGATAAAATGGCAAAAAAAAGACCCCTTAAACTGAATTTAAGGGGTCTTATTATTAGTTAAAATTTTATTAGTTTACTTTAACTGTAACAGATCTTCTGTTTTGAGACCAAGCTAATGGAGTACCAGCTGGGTTAACAGGTTTTTCTTTACCGTAGCTAATAACAGCAATTCTGTTTCCAGAAATTCCATAAGTCATTAAGTAATCTCTGGCAGCGTTAGCTCTTCTTTCTCCTAATGCTAAGTTGTACTCTCTAGTACCCCTTTCATCTGCGTGACCTTCGATTGTTACGTTAAGATTTTTATTCTTTCTCAAGTACGTAGCTTGTTTTCTTAAAGTTTCTCTAGCAGCTGTTGTTAAAGAAGACTTATTTGTTGCAAAGAAAACTCTGTCAGGAACACCCGAAGCTAAATATTCTACTGTTTCTTTTCCAGTATATACATCTCCATCAGCATTGCCTGATTTTTTTGCAGTCGAACAAGCGCTTAAAATTAAAGTGGCAAATATTACTAGTAATATATTTTTTAAATTCTTATTAAATATCATTTTTTTCCCCTAGGTTAGTGAAGTGTTTATTTCAAATTATTAAGTGTTATTCAAGTCTATTTTACTCTGATTCATTGCTTATTTTGATAAAAGTGAAGACCAAGATGGGTCTGAGGCGTCAGTTTCAGTTTTAAGCCTTCTTTCGTTGTATCCAGTAATATCTATTGACCATAATTTAGCTGTGAAACCCTCTCCTTTTGAGCCTGACTTTGTCTCTCTATAGAACACCAAAACTCTTCCATTAGGTGACCATGATGGAGCCTCTTGATAGTAATTTTCGGTTAACAATCTCTCACCGCTTCCATCTGTTCTCATAACGCCAATATAAAATCTACCCTTTCGCATTTTTGTAAACGCAATTAAATCTCCTCTTGGTGACCAAACAGGTGTTCCATATATACCATTTCCAAATGTAATTCTTTTAACTCCGCTTCCGTCACTTCTCATAACATAAATTTGTTGTAAACCACTTCTATCAGAGTTAAATGCAATAAATTTCCCATCTGGAGAAAATGATGGAGATGTGTCAATAGATGAATGATTGGTTATTCTTTCAACTACTCTTGAGTCAATATCCATCGTATAAATATCTGAGTTACCATCTTTAGCAAAACTCATCACAATTTTTTTCCCATCGGGGGAAAATCTTGGTGCAAAAGTCATTCCTGGAAAATTTCCAACTACTTCTTGTGTGCCGGTTTCTATATCTAATAAATAAACTCTAGGCATATTTCTAAAATAAGACATGTAAGTAACCATTTGATTTGTTGGATTAAATCTTGGAGTTAAAACTAATTCATTGCCTAAAGTTAAATATTTTGTATTAGCTCCATCTTGATCCATAATTGCTAGTTTTTTTACTCTTTGTTCTTTTGGGCCGCTCTCTGCAACATAAATTATTCTTGTATCGAAATATCCTTCTTCACCAGTCAGCCTTTCATAAATTTTATCAGAAATAATATGAGCTACTCTTCTCCAATTTGATGGTGTGGTTGTGAATGCTAAAGCAGTCATTTCTTTAGCGGCCGCTAAATCCCAGAGTCTAAACTCAACTTTCAATTTTCCATTAATCACTAAAAGCTTACCTGTGACTAAGGCTTGAGCTTTTATTAATCTCCAATCTTCAAATCTTGGTTTTAAATGTGCAATATCTGGTTTTTGAACAAATGCTTCTTTTTTTAGAGGGTTGAACAGTCCTGTTGATTTAAAATTATCTTCAATTATTTTTGAAATATCTTCACCGAGCTCCTTAATTTTTATTCCTTCATAATTTTCAGATTTAATATCTACATAAAGAGGAGAAACTGCTATTGGTAAAGGATCTAAATTACCTCTGGTAATATCAATTTCTATTAAGGCAAAAGATTTATTAAACAAAAAAATATTTAATATAAAAACTAAAAGAATTTTTTTCATTTTAACCTTTTAACATTTCTGTTGGATTAAAGTTTAATTGTAAATTTTTCCATTTATCATAGCCAGTTGGTGGCACTTTAAGAGGCTGACATAATCTTACTGCTCTTAACGCACTTTCCGCTAAAACTTTATAAAATTTTTGACCCGGTTTGTTCATTCTTTGATGGTCTAATATCTCAGATTTCATTATTGTCCCGTCTTTTTTTAATTGCAGTTTAATTCTTACAAGTAAATTTTCATCATATGGTAGTCCTAAAGGAACGCTCCAACAACCAAATATTTGAGCTCTCAAGGCATCTTCTTGGGAGAGCGTTAGGCCAGTAGCAAATGAGTTCTTTTGAGTGCTTTGAGTTATTTTGTCTGTTTTTGTTTGTTTGACTGCCTCCTCTTCTTTTGCTTTATCAATTAATGCAGCAATTTCGTTAGTGTCTACTATTTCCTTTTTTTCAAATTCTGATGATTGTCTAATTTCAGGTTTTACTTCCTCTGGATTTTGTTTTTTTTTAATAATCTTTTTTTCTTCTTTCATTTCATTTGGAAGTGGAATTCGATCTGGTTTTTCTTTAGCTTTTGCAGCTGGAGGTGCTTGTTCAGATACCAGTCTTTCTTCTTCCTTTTTTTTTGTCTCTTCAATTATTTTTCTAGCTTTAGGGGCATAAGGAATACTTGTCTTATCTGTAATTTGAATTAACTCAACTGATACTATTGGAGGAAGGTCAATAGGCTCTCTAAGCATAAAAGGTAAGCTCAGAATAGTAAGTAAAACTAATACTGAATGAAAAGTAATTGAATAAATTAAACTTCTGATCATAATTCATCTTAATTTTTATAAGGCTCAGAGATTAGAGCGACTTTAGAAAAACCAGCTCCAGATAGCGTTCCCATAACCTCTAAAACTCTACCATAATTTATATTCTTATCGCCTCTTACATAAATTCTTGTGTCAGTTCTGTTCTTTGCGATAGCTAATAGTTTGGGTATCATTTTTTGATAAGTGACCTGATGCTCTTGTATATAAATTTCACCTTTTGAATTTATACTTAAAGTTAATGGTTCTTGATCATCTGGTAATGAGTCTGCTGAAGACTCGGGTAGATCAACTTGAACTCCAACAGTTAATAAAGGAGCTGTTACCATAAAAATAATTAATAGAACTAGCATTACATCTACAAATGGTGTGACATTTATTTCACTCATTGGTTCTTTTCTTGAGCGATTAAAATTAAAAGCCATTATTAAATTATTGATAAAAATCTTTTTGAAAAATTATCTATTCTCGAGAAGTATTTTTGGGAGTCGTTATTAAATTTATTATAAGCTACTACAGCAGGTATAGCTGCTAATAATCCCAGTGCGGTAGCAAATAATGCTTCTGCTATTCCTGGTGCAACTATTGCTAAACTTGTATTTCTAGATATCGCAATCGATTGAAAGGAGTTCATGATTCCCCAAACTGTACCGAACAATCCAATAAAAGGAGCTGTGGACCCTACTGTTGCAAGAAATGTAAAATTTTTTTCAACTTTTTTCATCTCAGTATCTGTAGCAATTTCCAATATTCTGCCTACCCTAGCAGATTGAACTGCTGAAGATTGTCTTTTAGTTTTGACAAGTTCTGCCATTGCAGATTTAAAAATAAGAATTGCAGGGTCGTTTGAATTAACGGGTAAACTGTTATTAAAACTTTCTGCGGATTTAGCTTTCCAAAATTTTTTTTCAAATTCTTCGATTGAATTGTTTATATTTTTAAATAATTTAAATTTATCAAAAATTAGCGCCCATGAAAAAATTGAACACGCTATTAATAAGATGATTACAAATTTTACTACAAAGTCAGCTCTTAAAAAAAGTTTCCATAAAGAGAAGTCTGTTGCTCCGCCTAATCCAACAACTTGAGCTGCTATATCTTGTTCCATTAGGTTTAATTACTTTTAGAATGTGTCATGAATTTGGCGTTAATAATGAATTTGGGTTTAATTTTCTTCAGTTAATCTTGTTTCACAAAAAAATCTAGCAATCAAAATTGCATCAGATTTATTAACATCTTTTTTTTTTGAAAGCTGATTTGACAGTTTTGGGTACATTTCTATAGCTTTTGTCCTACTTGAATCTTTTGAAGAGTTAATTAATTCAAAGTGCTTTTTCCATTTTGAAGGTCTAACAAAAAAAATTGGCAGTTCTAACGCAGCACAAACTCCCTTAATAGCACCAAAAGTTTGACCAAAATTAAACATGCTAGTAACTCCCTGGCCAGGCATTGCATTAACTTGTTCTACAACAACAGATACGTCCTCGTTAGAGGCGATGTTCTCTTTAATTAAGTTAACGAGTAGAGCGCTATTTAACTGTCTTTTGTTTTTTTTCCCCTCAGACATAATCGGCATATCAAATATATTTAAAACTTTATTATTTTCTAACACAGCAATCGCACCACTTAATCCAGGATCAATTCCAATAATTTTCATAATTGTAAACTCTTTAAATTAGCATTAGTAAAAATATTTTGAACATCGTCTAATTCTTCTAATGCAGTTAAAACTTCAACAACTTGCTCGCTTTGATCTTTATTAAGATCTATATAGTTTAAAGGTCTCCATTCTATTGAAGAATAATTAAAACTTTCAATTTTTTTTTCTAATTCAGTTTTAATTTTATAAAAGTCCTCTTTTTCAGT
>ENA-UOXV01002984-UOXV01002984.1-marine-metagenome-genome-assembly--contig:-NODE-2984-length-21380-cov-6.309121_pt1 | contig 21380 bp, 27 predicted proteins | sample MGYA00238165_ERZ766961 | MGnify/ENA primary metagenome ERZ766961 (study PRJEB28924, sample SAMN03173240) | marine metagenome | biome: Marine; feature: Water; material: Subsurface seawater | place: North...
GGGGGGGGGGGGGGGGGGGCGAATGCCGCCCGCGCGAGGCCCGCCCGGGCCACCGCCCTTTGTTTCAGGCGGCATGCACGCGCCGCCCGGTATGCACCCCCCTACCGCACACCCCGGCATGGGGCCTCCTCAGATGGGCGGGGCGCCGCCTGGCTGGGGTGGCGGCGGGCCAGGGGCTGAGCCGCCGCTTCCGCCGGGGTGGGAGAAATTCACGACGCCGGAGGGCAAGCACTACTGGGTGGACCACAACAACAAGACCACGTCGTGGACACCGCCGGCGCCCGGTGTGGGTGCACACGCACCCCCTCCGGGCCATGGCCCTCCGCCCGGCCATGGCCCTCCGCCCGGCCATGGCCCTCCGCCCGGGTGGATGCCCCCGCCCGGGGGGCGCCCCTTCTGACCCGGCGACACCCGTAGACGCCCATGCGCGAGCCCAACCTGGTAGCGGCAAGCGAAGATGACGGGTAGGCGCAGAGCATTCAGTGTATCGACGGCTGTTGCCTTCAAAAGTGTGTGTCCCGCGTGAGGCGTGCATCAGCATCTATCCACATCAAGTTTTACTTGCTCTGCTCTGTACATGTGCAGCGCCTCCGTGCGGCAGTTGCTGCTGTCGCTTTTTGGCTGTCAGGCATAGGTCTTGAAGGGCAGTCTGCGGCGCCCGCCTGTCCCGCTCTGTGCGCCGTCGCGCGTTGTGCTCAGGCTCGCGCCCGCAGCCTGCCATGGCTCCGCGCTGCGAGCCCCTCCGCGCTTTTCCGACAGCATCGACACCTTGTCCTTGTCCGGTAGCGGCACCCCCTTGGGCCGACGTGCGGCGGCAGGGCCTGAGGGCGCGCGCAGGGCATCGCGGCTGGGTGAGTGCGCGGGTTCCTGCGCGGCGGGCGACGATGCCCCGGGCCGCGAGAGGCGAGAGGAGCTCCTGGCGCCGTCTCCTCGTGCGGCCCTGGCCACCTTGGCAATGTCGGCCGCAGAGGGAAGCAACTGCGCGGCCAGCGGAGAGCGCCTCTGTATCACAACCGTCACCGGTTCGCCTGGGTGGCGCCGCGGGTGCAGTGCCGCGAGGATCTTCTGGCCCATGTGGCCACCCCCCGCATGACGCAGCGTGTAAAGTTCACGCGACGTAAAATACATCTTGGTGTGGTGGTTCGGATCGTTCTTTCGGGCCGAGAGGTTGAACGTATCTGTGCGCAGAATGCGCGCCATCTCATCTTCAACGCGCGCCTTGTGGTGCGGGGGAAATGCCGCGCAAACAACCGCGGCGATGAATTCGTAGAGCGACTCGAAGAACATGCGATCCTGCTGTGACGCGCTGTAACGCGAGAACTGCATTATGGTGTAGCAGTAATAGGCTGAGACCTCTTTGATTGTGTCCTGCAGAAGGGATTCTGCCTGCGTCTCCTCTGCCACACGCGCACAGCGCTCTCAACAACTGCGCCCGCAATGAAGCACGCAGCGCGGTCACAGGACGCTGCGCCGCATCGTGCGAATTCGCAGCCGATAAGGGATCGGCACACCTGCTGACGGCGGAGGGATATCCTTCGTCTTTTTCCCGGCGACACGCTGCTGCTTCATGTCCTCGACGCGAAGCAGGGCCGCAAAATGGTCAAGAGCTGCGCAGAGGTAATCGTCTGCAAGTTGAGACTTGAAGAACTGCTTGAAGGCAGGCGACTCGCGCGCACGCTGGGGAAGCGCTGCGAGTGCCACATGCTTTTGCTTTTCCAGATCGAAGACCTTGGTCGTCGCAGGAACCTACACGATAAGCACCATGGGACGCCGTAAGCGCCCTGCAGCTCAGCGCCTAAAATTGCAAGGGAGGTGCATGTTGAAGGGCAGAGAGCGGGGGAAGCGACCTCCTCTGCTGGAGCCGTCACCTCCTCAGCGGCGGGCTCAACATCCATGATCGCGTGTCCTGTCCTGGCGTGCCGCTATTCCACGACTCGGGGACCGCTTCCACACAAACGGCTGGGTGACTTGATGCACTAAGTCAACATTTTGACCATCGCTCGGTCGGCGATGCGATGATGACGGCGCTGGCAGCGACGCTGTGTGTGCTGCCTACACTTATGGTCCTCGAGCATGTCATCAAGGGGCTCGTTCTTGCTTGGCACGCGCTGCAAGCGCACAATGCCGCTGAAGCGTACCTACGCCGTACGTACTGCTCGCTGCACGCCGAACGATGGAACCCGCTTGCCTCATCGCGACAAGACGCGCTCGGAGATGCGCGGAGCCATTGCTGCAACACATGGGGCTGGGCGGTATTACCTCCTCTCTGGAATTTCTGACATGTGCACTCTCGCGTCGCTGAGTGACAGTCTGAGCCGCGGGCGGGCAGGTACCCACCGCTGCCGCAATCCAGGCTATCGCGGACGAGGTCGCTTGCTCGTGGGTGGGAGGTTCCTCAAACTCTGCAACGGACTCGACCGCATCGATTATAATCGTTCCGGGCGAGGGCATCGCGCGGGTTCTTGACCTGGGCGCTGGGCGCGGCTTCTGGAGTTTGCTCGTCTCGCAGGAGCTGCGCAATCGCTCCGGGGCAGCTGAGGTTGCAGAGGTTGTCGCAGTTGACGCGAATTGCCACTGGTGCTTCCAACGCGCCATAAAACTCGATTTCCCTGCATGCATCGCGACTGGAGAAGCTTCTAGGTTGGGCGGCCACAGTTTTACTATGAAGGGTTGGGCGGCAGGTATCCCGAGGAGTATCGTCACTTCCCGCTGCGAAAAGGAGGAATCGAGGAGGCAAGACCAGAGCTTCAATCGCCAAGTACTTTACTTCTACTGGTGTGGCCGCCCTGCTGGTCGGCGATGGCATTTCAAGCACTGGAAGTTTTCGAGGGCAACGTGGTGGCGTACGTTGGGGAGAGCGCTGGCGGCAAGACGGCAAGCCGCGCCTTCTTCGCGCGCCTGGAGTCAGACTTCACACTGGTGCCCCCCCTGAACGGACCAACAGCGACAGCTCGTTGGCCCCTTCTGTTGAGACAGGTAACTCCTTGCAAACGACCATTGTTGTGCAGGTGCGAGACGTGTGGCTTCCGACTTGGCCGAATTGCTACGACCGCCTCCACATCTACCATCGCGCTCCGCCACCGCACGAGAGGCCGCCACCGCACAAACATGCAGACAACGTAGCAGATGAAGCTGTCAGGATCGACTGACCAGTCAGGCGGCGTGCGTTCCTTGGAAAACGGTCGGTATGGCAAACCGCTCTCGGAACAGGAACACACTCTCAGCTGCCTTGCGAACACTTGTGTTGCGTTGAAAAGAACTTACGAAAAGCACCAGGCATGCCGGAGGCGTGCATCCGCACGAGACACTAGTGAGGCACTAGTGAGGCACTAGTGAGGCACTAGTAGATCTCTTGGTACTTCGTGCGGCGGACATGCGACACGTCGACATGTCCCGGGCGGCGATGTGCCTTGCACGCGACCGGCAGCCACTCCCTCGAGTCGCCGAACGTGGCCCGCTTCCCGCAGCCTAAAACTGCCATCGGACGCAACGACAACTTAGACCCACGTTGCTTGCCCGTGGGGTTGCGCTCGGACGTGCTCGGCTGGACAAGGACCTCTGCAGCGGCGGTTGAGCACATCCACGAAGGATGCAGGTTTATGGGCGAGGCAGAATCGGGGCGCGTCTCTGCCAGCGCCCAGCGAAGGGTCGCCATAGATGGGGATGGTCTCGCACCCTGCCACTTCACACTGGCGGCGCGAAAAGCGCTTGTCCCGCGGGCCTCGGTGCTCAGCGCAGAAGCAGACCAGGTCCTCGCGCCGTCGCCCGCTCGGCTGCATCGCACCCTCCGCTGCCTTGCCGGTCGCAGGGCTATCGGGGGGCCCAAACGGAGGTCGGCGGGACCCGTACGTCGCGCGGCGCGGGCAACCTTCGGGGTACATGCACAGGCGGTTCTTGAGGTCGACGCAGACCCCCGGCGGCCCGCGGTGCTCGCCGCAGAACCTGCCCGCCTCGGCCCGGCACCTATCACGCTCACATCTCCCGGCGCCGTGAGGCGGGCCAGGCCGCCGCGTGGCTGCCCGCCGTCTGCCCCACCGGAGCGGGGGGGCGCTCGACCGCTTGACGCGGTCGTCGAGGCGCCCGTACGATGGGCTCTTGTTGCAGCCCTCCGCCTCGCATGTCCTGCCCACCGCGCCAGCGTCAGTACCTCTCACGGCTGCACTTGGTTCCAGTCACCAGCGTTTCAACGCAGACGCGGCGCAATGTGTCAACAACCGTGACCAGGCTCAAAAACGCGCGCAGGAATGCAAGGACCGTGGGTGCTTGCGCTGCTGAGCGGCGCCTCCAGCATTTCGGGCCCCTGGAGGCCGACCCCTCGCACGCCGCTGCACGAAATCGGAAGCACTGTCGCCGCCGACATGCATCACTTTCCTGGACACCGACTGCGAGGCTTCTCGAACATCCACGCCCTTTTTCTGCCGATGTGCACCGGCAGAGCGTTCACCCCCGCGGAGCGCTGCGCCCTCTCCCAAAACCGCAATGCTCCGCAGCGAGAGCAACTCTGATTGCAGCGGACCCACCCCGGGTTTGGCAGCATCGGCCAGCTGCATTCCCTGATGCAGCGATAAGTGCGGCCCACTCTGCGCGCCTATTTCCTTGTGGTCCTGGTAGTTGCGTTCATCTCCCTTTTGGCCCCGAAAGCCAACGCAACGGTCCAAGCAACAGGCGCTTCCTCGCTGCACATGCTGCTGACTGCCTCGAATAAGGCTCAAGACACCTGCGTTCGCCCGAAGCGACATGCCGCCAACCTCTCCCCGCGCAACAGACCCATCCCAGATCCGGGGAGCGAACGAAGAGGGGTGCTGCAGGACCGGGGCAAAAGTAGACGCAAGGACCGAAGGATGCACGAAGAGCTGGAGCAAGAAGAGCCGAGACTGCCAGCGTCTCTCTCGCCGCAGCGGGAACACCATCCGCACTCTCACCTCTCGTCTAGCATGCAACGGCGGGGCAAGTGCCGGGTGGAGATCATTTTCGGAACGTGGAAATTCGGGCAGATTTTCCTTTTTCTGAGATTTCCAGACTCGGGAACCATGGTCTTGTAGGGCGCGCAACAATTTAGAATAGGGTGTGGCGGCCACAGGCTCACGCTGGAGACACGCGGTGTGAGGATTCATTTGAGTTTGTGGCGAGGAAGCAAGCACGTGTTTCTGCTCTATCTCACGGGTCGCAGGTTCTCCCTAGGATTATTCGAGTTCAAGGCACGGGGCAGTTCTTTCCCCGCACTGCCGTCTCACCAGCACGCCAGGGCATCGCGTGCGTCATGGAGAAGCATGGAAATGCAGGCACTACGCAACGTTTGGACGGGGGTGAGCCAGAGGCAGTGGACGTTCCGCATGTTTCAGGTGAGATGCGCGGCGAAGGTTCGGGTGTTTTTGACTTCAGCCGAGAGGCTCTTGCTATGCTATCTCCTTACGGCATCCGAGCATGAAACTGGATCTATAGCTAGCCCGCTACGTGCTGCTTGCAGCGCCAAAGCGTGTTTTCAGGCATAGGTCGCGGGTCTGATATGCTGTTTGGGGCTGCAGATAAATGCGCACTGTGCGCGGAGAAGTTCTCCACCACCATGTCTAAACTGCAAGCGCGCGTTCCCTTCCGCAAGAAAGCGGTGCACTCCTTTCCTTTATCGTGGGCAGGAATAAAACGAACGCGTCCGCACGGAGCCGCGGGGCGCAGGCATGGTGGAATCGCGCCGCGGGTGAGGTTGCTCACCAGCAGTGCGCGACGCAGGTGCAGCGGAAGAAGCACTCTTGCCGGGTTTGTGCGCGGCTGGTGTGCGAGGCAGTTGGAGACGGCGCGGAAGAGCTTCCACAGTGCTGTTCGATGAGCCGTGTTCCTAAGCGTCTCTGGCACAGGTCAGCGCATGCTCGCTTGCTGACCCACTCACCCGCTCGCTCTGTGTCTCTCGTCTGGCTCATGCTGCTGCGAACAGGTCTCTCGCGTCCCTCCGCAAGCCAGAATCCTCTGCGACATGTCCGATCTGCCTCCCCGGAATCGTTCCTAATCTGCCGTCACGGCCTCTCCACCTGATGTGCCGCACCGCCGAGATCCGCCCGTCCCCTCTCGACGACGGGTCGCATGCACAACGAGATGGCGATGCGGAGGTGCCTGGGGAGCGCCCCGCGGAGGGCGCGGAGGGAGTGCGGTCTGGAGGAAGGATTTCTCCGGCGGATGACCGCGCTCAGGCCGCGTTGGAGGCAGGAGAAATGCAGGGCCAGCAAGAGGCAAGACTGCCGCCGATGGGAAGTGACAGCGCCTGCCCGTCATCGACGGCGTCCGCAGAGCGCCATCAGTCGACGGCAGGGCCGGAGGATTGCCCGCGTGCTCCAGCTATCTCCGATCCACCTGCGTGCTCCTGTTGTGTCTCCTGGTGCAGCACCCCGCCCTAACGTGTGCAGCGGAGCGGAGCAGCTGCAATTGTGGGGCGGAGCGCTGTTTCAAGATGATGGGTTGTACCTCAAACCTTGCATTCGGAACGGCAGGTTATGTCGAGAGTGCGAGCAGATGTGGAACACGCTGCGATTCGGCCGCACATCGGCCCGCCTGGAGGAACTCACGAGCGGGGCAGGCTTTACGGGCGGTGTGGCGGAGAGGCAAGAGCGGTTGGAGGCAGCGGGAGCAGCAGAGCTAGCGTGGGCGGCCGGGCTGGACTGCGATGAGTCGGACGACGCCCGGCGTCTGTTGGGCCTGGCAGCACGGCTCGAACGACTGTGTGCGTTCTTTGAGCAAGGCCGCGAGCCTGCTTGGCCGCGCCCGCCGGCAAAACCACGGGCGCTGGCGCATCAGCTTGGGCAGACGGCGCTGCGGACAGCGGAAGAGACACTCAACATTTTCGCTGGGGGCAAAATCAAGGCTGGCTACAAGGCTTTAAAGCTAGCCAAGGGCGGCTTCCGTGTGGCCGAGCTCTTCGCTGAGTACGTGCTATCGGAGGAGTTTCTCCAGGCCTGGGCCATGCTGCTTGAGCAGCTCTCGGTAAGGACCCGCAAAACGTCCCACGCTGGCCAGCCTTTTGCACGGGCGCGGCTAAGCAGGGACTTGTCTCATTTTACGAATCAAAACAGGAGTTTGTAGAAGACGACGAGCCCGTGCAACCAGGGGAGGGTGGGAGCAACGTTGCGGCAGCGAGTGCGGACGCGGCGCAAGCCGGTGCGGAGCGGTCGTCGTCGCCGAATGGCCACACGGAAGCAGAGCGTGGCGAGGACCAAGGGTCGACTGCGGACAGTGCGCTGAGCGAGGGCGGGGTAGGGGAACGGGGTCGAGCCGAACGGGGTCGAGGGTTGTCTGCTGCTCTCTCTGCTGCGGAGACGGTGCAACAGACGGCGGCCTCCCACGGGAGAAAGGCGCGGACGGCGCTGGATCTCTGCTACCGCTTCTACTACTACTCCCTGAGGCTCATGGCCAACGCCCAGCAGCACCGCGCCACCCCCGCGCCCGGCGTGCCCAACGCACGCTTGTGCGGTGCCGCGGAGCTTGACGCCGCATGCGAACACCTCTTTGCGGTGTCCTTGCTGTACCGCTCGTCGCTGGGTGCCCAACCATCGACCAACCCGACCGCCGAGGCCGCCTGGTTTCTCGCCTCCCTCGCGGCGCCCCGCGGCCTCGTCCTCCTCGACGAGGCGCTGCAGTCCGGCACCGACGCCCGCGAGCGCTCGCTCACGCACGGAGCCAAGCGCCCGGCCTTCGCGCTGCTGGCACACGCGGCGCGGCGGGAGCTTCTGCTGGTGGTGCGCGGGACGCAGGAGAAGCACGACCACCTCATCGACATCGACTTTGCGACGGACCGCCTGCTCCCGCCCGCGCTCCCGCCCCACCCGGCGCCTGCCCAGCGCGACGCCTGGGACGGCCTGGTCCACCGCGGCATGGTGCGCGCGGCGCGCTTCCTGCTCTACGAGCACGGCGCGCGTGCCGCGCTGCTGTCCGCGCCGCGCGACTTTGCGGTGCGTGTGGTCGGGCACTCGCTGGGCGCAGGCACCGCGGCGCTGGTGGTGGCGCTGCTCCTCGCCGACCCCCTCTTCCAGGGGCGGGACGTGTCCGGCGTCGGCTTCGGGATGCCGGCGTGCGTGGAGCCGGCGCTGGCCATGCGGCTCCAGGGTCGCGTCACCTCGGTGATCCACCGCGAAGACGCGGTGCCGCGCCTCAGCTTCACCAACCTGATGAAGCTGCGGGAGCAGTTCAACCGCGAGGAGGAAAAGGAGTGGTGCCGCCTCCAGATCGAGCGCGACGCCGAGTGCCTCTGGCAATATGTCGGCTGGCCGATGAGCGAGATGGACAAGGAAAAAAAGAAACTGCTGCAGCAGATGCAGCCGCCAGCCGCCAAGGCCGCGCCCGCGGGCGCGCGGCCGCCCGAGGGCGCGCAGTTTCCCCCTGCCGTTGCGGCCTTGGAGGCCTTGAAGACCCCCGGCACGGTGGCTCCGGGCGCCTCGGCGGGCGCGCGCAACATCGCTGGCGACCTGGTTCGGCCCCGCTCCCCGCGTGCGCCGGCCGATGCCAGGCGTGGCGCGGTGCGAGCTGTACGATTGACCACTTGACAAGTCTCCAGCGCGGGGCGGGACTGCGGGTGCTCAGGACGCTGAGCGCGGGACGCCGGCGCTGGTTAGGTCTGTCCAGGGCACGTGATCCACCTCCGCGAGCGCCCCGAGTCGGGCCAGTACGAGGCGCGAGCCCGCCCGGCGCGCCCCGTCCCGCGCCGCGCCGCCCCCGCTGTTGGTGACGAGCGGTGAGGCGGCGCGCCGCAGGCGGTGGTGACCGACTTCGAGGACCCGCAGCTACAGCGTATCCTCGTCTCCGTCCGCTCGCTGCGCGACCACAACACCGATGTGCGTGCGCCGCTGCCCTCGTGGGCGCGCCCACCGCCAACGCGTCCGTCCTCTGTGCCTTTCGCTGCCTCCTGCGCGCTCGCCGCAGAGGCGCGCAGCGCACGCGAGTGACGCAGGCGAGGGCGGCAGGGCTACCTCGCCGTGCTGCGGGGCCTCCGGCTTCGCGCGCGCCTCGCGTCCTCGCCCGCAGACCCAGAACTCGGATCAGGCGGCACTCTGGCCTCCTCCACCGCGGCGCATGCTGGGCCCGCAGCGGCCCCGCGCGTGCTCGAGAGCAGCCTCGATGCTGCCGGCAATTATCGTCCCTGCTCCGTGTGCATGTGCGGCGCCGCTCGCCGCACTCCCCCGCGCGTACCAACACTCAGCGCCGGGCACGATTGACGCCCCGGCGCGGCAGGCGGGACGTGTGCGAGGTCTCGGTGCTCAAGAGCGAGGCGCACCGCGCGCTCGCCACCAAGCACTGCAAGGACTGTGGCTGCATCTGCTGCGCCGAGTGTGCGCCCGCGGGCGACCTCCTCCCCGACTTTTCGCGGTCTCGCCCCTCGGCTGCGCCACATGCGCCCGCGCAACTGCTAACGCTCCCCTCCTTGCTGCTCCGCTCTTCGCAGGGACACCCAATTTTACCTTCTCCTCTTGCGCTGACCACAGCCACGGCATCCGCGGCGGCAGGGAGTTGTGGGCCACGCGCAAGCTGCGGGACGAGCGCGTCGTTCTCCCACATCTCGGAACTCTTGAGCCGCAGCGTCTGTGCGTGCGCTGTGCCACCAAAATCTCTCCGGACGGCTAGTCGAGAGGATGGACGCGTGTGGCAGCAGCGCCCACGACTCGCAGTCGCGCGCACGCAAGGAGCGACCGTGTGTGCACAGGGGTGAGCATAGCTACAGGATCGTGACAAAGGAACAAGGTCCTGCGTGGATTCCTGAAAACGCGTGCAGTGAGCAAGGGCACGGGCAGAGTCCGCAAAATGGCCAAGCCTGTCAGCTTTTGCTTGTTTCGCTTTGTACCCCACACTTACTTCTTCTGCGCAGAGGCGCCACCCTTCTGGCCGTCGGAGCGCGGCCTGAACCGGGGAGGAGGATCGCGGATCTTCCTCGCCTCGCGCGACCGAACACGCACGACACGAGAGTGGATAGCTGCCGACACGACCCCCGAACAGCTTGTCAGTTTTCGAACCGCACCATGCAATGGCACCCACGTTCTACGCCTTCGAGTAAAAGCTGATCTAGGCGAGCTCTCCCTATACATGGAAGCCCCAACGGTGTAGCCAGCCAACGGCGAGCCCCGAGACCGGCTACACGAGCCAGCACTTCGTACAGCCGGCAGGGTAGAGAGAGAGAGCCAGCTGGCCGGGGCGCGATGCTCACCACACGAGCAGCAGTACAGAAGCTTCATGTAGAGCTTCGGAAGCTGGTAAGACTCGAAGACCGACGCATCGCGCAGGTCACGCTGCGAGCCAGCCTCGACGAGGTTCCGCACCTGGAAGCGCTTGATGGCCTTGTCCTTCGGGACGCAGCGCGCGCAATTGATGCACCTCACTGCCGGGGTGTGGCCACGCCCCTTCTTGTTGCGGCCACCATTCCTCCTCTTCTTGGTCATGGTCTGCACAAGAAGGCCTCGCTGCATCAGCACGAGTGCAAGCAGGGTTGCACCCAGCCACAACCCTGTCGCATCCCAAGCAACCGAACCGTAAACTGGACCCGATCACATATCGACCATGTCTGCCTGCAAACAGCAGCTCCAGCGCACATGCCCGATCCGTTTCAGCGCTCCTCCCGCCAGAGAGGCTGGGGGGGGATCGAGAACTAGTGCATTCGGTGCTCTCTCCGCAGTACTGAGGAGCAGCACCGAGGCGCTGCGCCCCGAAAGGAAAAGCTACAGCATCTGGTGTCAGAATACGCTGACGTGATGAACCAAAGCCCTTCAGCGCTGTGTGCCCATCGCCGCATCGCATGGGAGGGACATCACCGCTCCCGCACAAAAAAGAAAGCACTACACTCGTGCTAGAACGGCTCCAACGTGTCAGCTTGTTAGTAAAAAAGTTGATGTTTTGTTCCCAAAAGTCAAACTTGCTCCAACGCTTTTCAAGCCAAGACTTCTCCGCCAGGAAGGCACCGGGCGGACGTGGGCGGGCGGTGCGGAGCAGGATGGCAAGTGCAGCGTCACAAGCTGGCAAAAGCTACTCTATCGCGCCGCACTTCCGGAAAAAGTCCATCGACCCTCCCCGACACCCTCGACTCACGCTGTGTTCTGGAAAGGCTCCGAGGGGCCCGGGCGGGTTTCGTGCTGCGAGCATGGAGATACCGGATGGCGCTCACCTGCCTGCGTTGATGTAGGTTCAAGCCGCTGCTGGTGAAGGAACTGATGCAGGAGGTGCTGACGGAAAAGTTGGGCGGAGTCAAGTATAACGTAGACGATGCGAACAAGCGTGCCAAGGAAATCACAGACCAGATCAAGAACAAGCTAAAAGGTCCAGCAAGCCTATGTGCCACTGAACGCTCATACCATTCAATTTTCGGCACCCGCGCATGGAAGCGGCGAGGCTGCCATTCAACGACGCTGAGAGCGGCGAGCCCCCGGCGTGCGGAGCTGTCTGAGGGTGACACTGATGAGTGGTGCGTGCAGAGCTTCAGTGGGAGCGGTACAAGTATGTGGTTCAGGTGGTGATTGGCGAACAGCGTGGAGAGGGTATCAAGTGCGTCCCTCCTCCACCGCGCCCAGGCTGTGCTTGATGACGGCTGCGAGTGGCTCGCCCCAGGCCGCAAAACTGACTGGTGCTCTCGTGTGCCCAGGATGGGAACACGATGCTTCTGGGACGAAGAGACAGACAATATGGCACAGGCCACCTTTACTAATGATTCGTTATTTGCATGCGCTGTAGCCTTTGGCGTCTACCTATACTGAGCTCTTTCTCGGGCTTTGTACTCTGATGTCAGTTACCTAAAACAATAAATTGAGGGATGGTGTGCGCGGCAACCCAGACGGAACGCCCACACGCGGTCAGTCCTTGAAGGACTTGAGAATAGACTTGCGGTAGGCGTTGAAGGACTCGGCGCGGCGCACCTGGCCGCCGCCGACAACCCAGACCTCTTTGGCCACGGCCGAGACAAAGGTCTGGTCGTGGGAGACGAGGACGACGCCGCCCGGAAACGCCTCGACGGCTTGCGAGAGCGCCTCGACCGACTCCAGATCCAGGTTGTTTGTCGGCTCGTCCAGAATCAGCACGTGCGGCCGCCGGTACGACACCGCGGCGAAGGCGACACGCGAGCGCTGGCCGCCGGAGAGGTTGGAGGCGCGGGTGGTCTGCTGCTTGAAAGGCACGCCGCACTGCGCGAGCGAGGCGATAAGGTCCTGCTCGTGCTGGTACGAGCCGTCGCCGGGGAACTGCGAATGCATCCAGTGCAGCGGCGTGAGGTTGAGGTCGATTTGGTCCGCGTGGTGCTGGTTCACGAGAGCGATCCGCGCGCCGCCGTCGCGCTCCACGACCCCCTGCGTCGGTTCGAGCAGCCCCATGAGCAGCTTCACGAGCGTCGTCTTGCCCGCGCCGTTCTCGCCCAGCAGGCAGATTCGCGACGCTCCGTCCACGCACATCTCCACGTGCGAAAAAAGATTCTTTCCGGAGGGGTACCCGAAGCCAACGTCGCGGAAGCGAGCCACAGGGAGCTGGAGGGCTCCGCCGCCGTTGAGCTTCAGCTCACGCTCCTCGTCCTCTTCCAGGTACGCAAGCTCCTCAGCCTCCTCAGCCGCCTCCGCGTCACTTTTTTCGATCTGCTTCACGCGCTGCATTTTGGCCGCAATGGTCCCCTGGAAGGTGTACGCCTTGCCCTGCCTCCGCGTGTACTCCAGCAACTTTGCGCGGCGCTGCTCGCGCAGCTCTGAGCTCTTCGCATAAGCCTCCTGCATCTCCTTGCGTTTCGCCTCAAACGCCTCGTAGTTTCCGCGGTGCAGAGTGAGGCGCCGAGCGGTGCCCGAGATGTGCAGCATGTCCGAGCAGACGGCGTCTGTGAAGGTGCGGTCGTGGCTGACCACCACCACGATGCGCGATTTCCAGACCGAAGAGGTCGCGAGAGTCCGCTGTAGCCACAGAACGCCGTCGATCGCCAGGTGATTTGTCGGCTCGTCAAGCATAAGCACGTCAGGAGAAGCGAAGAGTGCGGAGGCAAGCGCAACGCGCACGCGCCAGCCACCCGAAAGCGCCTTCATCGGCCGCTCCAGAAGCTCCTCCGAGAAGCCCAGTGCGACCAACATCGCACGCGCACGCCCCTCGGCGCCATCTGCGTCGATAACCTGCAGGCGCTCGAGAGTTTCTGCCATTTTCTCCGCAGCGCCGATCGCATCCGACTTGCCAGCTGCCTCGGCTTCCGCAGATTCCTCTTCCAGCCGCGCCAGATCCTCGAGCAGCAGCTCTCGCTCGACGTCGGCACGGAGCACCATGTCAACCGGCCGCACGTCTTCGTTGATCACTGCCAGAGGGAGCTCCTGCGCCACGTAGTGCATCGAGAGGTGCGGCGGGAGCCCCTTGACGCGCCCTGAGGCCATCCACCGCAGGAGCGTTGACTTGCCCTTGCCGTTGCGACCAATGAGACCGTAGCGATGCCCCGCCACCAGCCGCAGCGTCACATCCTCGAGCAAATTCTCACCGCCGCCCGGGTTTGGAAGTTCAAACGACTCAGATTCAATTACGCTCACTGAGCCACCCGCATTCCCGTCGATACGCGCGCGCGCGGTTTCGCGGCGGCGCCTCGCCAATTCTGCCTCCATCGCAAGATGTTCTCGCGTCTGCTCCTCCGCAGCCTTGCGCCGCTTCTCCTCTGCCTTGGCGTCGGCCCGAGCTCGGGCCTGCGCCGCCTTGGAATGCACGTCTGGTTCGTCGTTCACCACGTTGGTGCCGTACGCTCCAGCCGCACTGGCAGCGCCGCGACGCTTCAGCATTGGGTCCTGCATCAAGCTGCCCAGTCCGTCCCCCTTCATCTTGGCTTCCTCCTTCTTCTCCTCACCCCCGAGCAAGACTGCATTCTTCAGTAGCACCACTTCGGCCTTGCGCTCGCCGGACGCCCCAGAGAGACTGATCTTCTCCCACAGCACCTTAGCGAGCGCCTCCCCCTCTTCGTCGCTGGCGACAAAGTTGGCGCTCTGCCATTCAATCACCAGCCCACACTCAGACCGTGTGACACGGCATAGGTCCACGGACGGCCACGCAAAAGCCGATCTACTGTATCAATACATCAAAACCTAGATCCGGCTTGCAGAAATGAACTGGGGAGCACCGTCAGCAGCGGAGCGACAGTCTCAACGAGGTCTTCCTCAGGTAGGAGCTGATCGTCGTCCATAACAACCCCGCATAGGTACTCAAGGACGTCTGGGTCGAGCCCTGTAAGCACCTGCAGTGATCCCGTTGCGTTACCAGCACGCTCCGCAACCACTCGGCCGGTGACGAGCTCTTGTCTGAATGTGGTGAGCGGATTCCCGCGCGGCGAAGCCCCCGTCTGAAAGCTGGATGCCATGGATACGGGTGGCCGGGAGGGATCAGGATCAGGGGCGCACCTCTTTGCATATTTCCGCCGCCTTTTCTGCCATGGCCAAGCGGTGTTCCACACCTTCACGAGCCTCACGCGCAGCGAGAATGTATAAAGCGGCTTGCGAAATGAGAAATCTCAGCACGCGTTCTGTTATTCCTTGGCGAGGGACGATCCGTCCCGCGTCGAAACTGGGTTGTCGTTGCCGGTCACTCGGCCAGCTGAGGGTACCTTGATCACGCCTCTGTTCCAGTGAAATGGCTGCGCTGCGATTCAAGGAGCTTGGCAACGCGAAGTGCGCTGCCCTAGTCCGAACCATAACCGAAGAAGACTGAGATCTATCCTAGATCCGATCTTGCTCTTGATCTTTGCAAGTCTTGCCCTAGTCTCTGCATCTTGGAGCAGAGTCTTGCAAGTTGTAGCCTCGCTGAGTTCGTGGAAGGGACCAACCAGTTAGTCTGACAAGATCTGATGGGTTTGGTGGTGCGGCGATCGTGTTCCCGCGTGGTTTGCGGATCAGGTACAAGGAGGGCAAGTACGAGGACGCAGTGGAGGCGTACACAAAAGCGATCGAAGCGGATGACACCCAGGTAGTTTCGTCCCCTGCTTCTATGCGCCCCCTTTCATTCTATACTCTGGTTTCATTGATGCGTCCAGTCAGTAAGGAAGCTGGGCTTTGCTTCAACTCGCGGACCCGAGAAATGCACTTTTCCGTCGCAAGATCCTGAAATCCGAATGCTGTTTGATAGATGGCTTTCTACGGCAATCGCGCTGCAGCGTTTATGGGCAAGCTGCCTCCCCTGCATCATTGCATCCCTTCTCGTGGCCATTCTAAGGAAACTACGTAACGCCTGCATTAGATCCTTCAATTGAAATGTGTGTTTCCGTGTCCACGCAGGGCTGAAAAAGTACGAGGAAGCGATTGCAGACTGCGAGAAGGCAATCGAATTAGATTCTTCCTTTCTTCGAGCTTATATCCGTGCAGCCAAGTGCTACTCTCAGCGAGGCATGATTGTTGAGGTCATATCGCCGTTCCCACAACGTCCAGACGCAACGTAACAGATGCTTCCCCCGCGGGTTCTAGGTCTTGTTGAAGATACGATACCAATGTAAATGTGTGCGATGAATCTGTCCAGGCAAAACGGAAGCTGAATGACTGTCTGCTAGTTGACGGCGCATGCGAGGAGGCAAAGTACGCTCCTTGGTTTCCTTTCCGGATTTTCAGACACGCAGAGGGGTCCAGACTGACACCACGCTCTCTCGTTCGCCTCACAGGCATTTTCATGTGCAATAGTGTGGCTTTTGGACAATTTCTCGCCGGACCCTGACCCAACTGAGCATAATTATGAATTTCGCAGGAAGGAGGTCACTGCACTCTCTGCGGTGGAAGAAGATCTCAAAAAGGCTCAGGTAGGCTTTCAAAACACGTATACCACTTTGGCGGTAGCCTAGAGGCAGCGTCGAGACACGCTGCGACATGTCTGAGAGCTGATTGATGGGTGAGAGCTGACTTCTGCGCCTGGGCTGCGGTGGTCAGGAACACCTCGGCAAGAACGACTACGACCGCGCGGGGTACTATGTCGACCGTGTGGTGCCGCAGTGTCCGGACGCGCCGGCGGTGATGATTATGCGAGCTGACCTGCTTATCGGTCGTGGAAAATACGATGATGCTGGGAGCATTTGCTGGGTGCGTTTTCTCACCTCTCACTTACTAGCTTCCCAACGATGTGAAGATCCTCTCACCGCACGGTCCTTTTCACCAAGGCGGTGTATGACTCCGAATAAAATCAAGAATATTTTGTGAGCGTAAGAGGCGCGCAACTGAATATCGTTGGCGGGTATTGGCAGGCTCTACTAGCCAAGGACCGTAACAATCCGGACCTGATGTTCCTTCGAGGAAAGGCTCTGCTCTATGGGGGCTCCACAGACAAGGCCTTGAAACACTTTCAAGAGGCGTTGCGCGTTGATCCGGACCATGCTCGCGCACGTGACGCATTCAAGATGGTCAAAGCGATGGAGAGAGTCAAAACAGCCGGAAATGACGCATTCAAGGCTGGCAATTGTGCTGCCGCGATTGAGGCGTACACAGAGGCCCTAGGGATGGACCCTCTGAACACAAACTTTAACGCGACGATCTATTGTAATCGAGCAGCGGCCAAGATGAAACATTCTCAGTACAAGTCGGCATTACAGGATTGCGACGAAGCCCTGAAATTGAGCCCATCGTACATCAAGGCCGTGACTAGACGTGGAGACTGTCTACTTCAGCTGGTATTCGCCCCTTTCCTGATCGTGGGCTTTACTTGTGGCCCCAGCACGCTGATAATTCGAGTTCTCTACTTTTCAACAAGTCCTGCGCCTCTGATTGGCGGTGGTCGCAGAAACAATTTGAGGAAGCGGTTCGTGAGTTCGAAAAGGCGACGCAGATGGAGCCTGAATCCAATGATTATCGAGCGCGTCTTCGCCATGCCAAGTTGGAACTGAAAAAGTCGCTGCGAAAGGACTATTACAAAATTTTGGAACTGTCGCAGGATGCGGGAGAAAATGATATCAAGAAGGCATACAAGCGAGCGGCACTCAAGTATCATCCAGACAAATGGGGCAATGCGACAGACGAGGAGAAAGAGGAGGCGGAAGTAAGATTCAAGGACATTGGGGAGGCCTACGCGCTGTTGAGTGACCCTGTGAAGCGTCGCAAGTACGATGCTGGTCAGGACCTGGAGGAGATCGAACACGGCGGCGGCTTCGGGCAACAGGAAATGGACCCATCACAGATCTTCCAAATGTTCATGGGTGGCAGGGGCGGAATGGGTGGCATGGGCGGTATGCACGGTTTTTGAGCAGCGAGGGCCTCAACTATGCCAAAGTAAAGTCGTGACTCTTGAGCCCGTACATTCCCCACCAATCCTGACGAATGCCCTTGAGCGACAAGGCTTCGTGTCCCCGAGTGACTAGGTCCGGTGCAAAGAAAGGAAATGTTTTGTGTCTTCAGCTGCTCGAGAAGTAGGGGAGGCCGCGGATGTATCTGGTGACCGTGGCAGCATCCGTGAACATGAGGCAGGAGCGGGAAGGACAGCCCGATGGGACTGTAGCCCGCGCGCAGTCGGAGCACACTCAAGAGGTATAGACCCAACGAGATTTGGGTGTGGGAATACTTGTTGAGGGAGTTGGTGAAGTAGGCACAGGATATGGCGCTCGTGAGTGGCTGCAGCGGGTTCTTGGTCACATACCTACTCGCCAACCCGTCGTTCCCTCGCGTCAGCGCACAGATTGTCATTATGGGAGGAAACGAGGCCTCGTGGAGGGTAGATCACGGTTCGGGACCCTACTCGACATAAATGTGGGAGTACATCTGGCGGAGGCACTCTCGCAACGATGGCACCTGCGGACTCGCAAGACCACACAGTGGTTTGCAACGTCAGGGACTAACGGGATCAGAAGCGCACATCCTTAAAGTGTCAAAGATGGTCTAGATCACTAAGATCTATCGATCGAAGCACAGCACGCTCATGCATCGAGTGCGACTCTGTATGGCACACTTTTGGTTGGGCGGTGGTCACCGCAGGGTCCGTGATAAGCACGAAGCGCAGGCCGGTGAGCGTATTTAGGTAGTGCAGCTTGTACGTTGAGGTACTGTAACAATGTAGACCCTCGCATGGCGTCTTTCCCTCATTACCCCCTGTATGTATGCATTCCCCCGATTTCAGATCATGCCCAATCACGTTGCTCGGAGCCGGTGTGCATGTCTTGGCGAGGGAGCGGGTGCGAGTAATCATCCCAATAGGAGGGCACCTGCGATTAAGGTCGGGCTTGAAGGGCTGTACCGGGTCGCAAGGCAGCGACTGTCGCCTCCATGGAGAAGAGCAGACCGAAGATGAGCTGCACAGAAATGCAGCGAGCCAACGTCAGCGTTGCACACGCAATCGGCCGTCGTCACCGTCGTACTCACACAGGAGGCGACAGCAGTTTTCCCGTAATCACCCGCGACCATTAGGTCGCGCGGAATGCAATCAATTCGGGCTGCAGTGAAGGCGGAGCCAGACCTTGTGCTCCTCTGGGAGAGACTTCGGCTTCTTAGTCCTGTGCCAGTCCTCGTAATAGAGGCACACACCATCACGGTTAAAGAGATAGAAGCAATAGATCATTGTCCCGCGAGCTCGCGTACGTGTTGCGACCCTCTGGTGCCCGCCCGCGGGGAGCACGACTGCGGAGGGCGGCGCAGCAGAGTCCTTTTCCCCCTTGAGGATGAAGCCGTTTCGCTGCGCGCCGCCTGGAAAGCACCGCAATCTGGCAGACTACACGAAATGCCGTGCGCGAAGCCAATGAGGAACGACCCAGAACAGGCCGGCCTACTCTCGCTGCTCCATCCACCGCCAGTAGTGGATGGAATGTTTCCACCTGGCTTACCGGGAACACCGATACGTTCTATATTTTTTGAAGGGCGCCTTACCTCACGCCATCGCCGAGATCGAACCTTGGGCCAGAACCATGGGGGAGCTCACCGAGGATTTGATGATTGAGTTCTCTGGTGAGAAGAATGTGGCGTCGATTCATCAACTGGTGCTCCGTGGGCTTGGACTTTCTTCCGTTGGCCCATTGCTATCTGCTGTCAACCTCGTGAGCGTGTCTTTCTCGCACAACGCACTGCGATCGCTATCCCTCCCCGACGGCGCCTTGCCGAAGCTCAAGGAGCTCAACATCAACTCAAACATGATTGCCGACCTCGCATTCCTTGCCGGTGTTCCTGCCCTCGAGCGGCTTTACGCGTCTTCAAACCAAATCGCAGACCTTTCACCGATGTCCCACAACCGCGCGCTGACCACAGCATGCTTGCACGGCAACCGCGTCGCCTCGCTTCAGAGGGCTATCCTGGCCCTATCGTGCATTCCTTCTCTGCAGGAAAGCCCCATCACTACGTAGGCTTCGTCACTGAGAATTGCGCGGCCCGAATGCCCTGGCAAGCATCTCATCGAGACCAGCTGCGCTTTTGTTGGAGATTCAGTCTAAAGAAGCGAGCGCGGGGGGAGCAGGAACTGGAGCTAGACGGAAACCCATGCGAACAGGTGGAGGGTTATAGGCATCGTGTAGTGGTTGGGCTGCCTGGGCTGCTGCAGCTGGACGCAGAGATCGTGTCACCCAGCGACCGCGCGTCTGCCAAGCGGCTTGTCGCGTTCGAGGAGCGAAACCAGGCAGCTCGCCCAGACAGCGGGAACAGTACGGAGAGAGCTCTTGCTCCCACCAAGGAGGAGGACACCGGTGAGGCGCATTTCTTCACTCACTCGGACATATCGCTTCCGACGGAGGTGCGAAGTCGCTGCACCGGCGCGACGCCGCGCGAGCGTGCGTGCACCCAGAAAAGCGCTGCCAGTGCGGAAGGTTCCATGAGCCAGATGACTGGTGACTGGTGTCGGCTGGCTGGGGGTCGCATTGTGCAGGGTGGCGACGGGGTCAGAAGGCTGGGCGGGGACGGACACGCTCGGCGGCGTCCTGCGACCTCGCACGTCAACACGCGTGCGTACCAGGCTTCGCTTCGCCGCATGAGTGGGGAGGGTCAGGTGGGCAGCGACGACGCTCAAGAGCATCCGAGCGCGAGCAGCGATGGAGAGGGCACGACGCTGGTGTCTGGGACACGGGTAAGTGCACGGCCTTCGTCGGCGGGGCTGGCGCTGGCGCTGGCTGGGCGGTCGTTGGAAGTGCTGCGCGCGCGGGACGAGGCGCGCATGGAGCGCATCGTCGATTACTCTGGTCCCCCTCCGCCGCTGTGCGCCCCTGTAAAGCGACTCGCGTGGATCGGTGAAGAGAGTCTTGGCCTCGCAATGCAGTGTGGTAATGTCATCGTGGGGGGGCGGTGCAGGGGATGAGGATGCGGTAGTGGATGCGCGGCGCGGGGGGAGCGGCGACGAGTCGGGCGATGAGTCCAAGGGAGAGCGTCTCTTCAGAGACGAGTTTCTCAACTCGAACCCCATCCTGCAGGCGCTGCCCCAGCCTCGCGCCGCGGGGGAGGTGCCGCGAGTCCCTGTGCTGAGAAGCTCCTGCCGGCGCCGGCAGGAGTACATGACGCAGGCAGCGCTAGAGGAGAGCGGGGCGCGAGCCGACCCGCCGCCTCGCGAGGGTAAGGCAGATGTCCTGCAGCTGAGCGACAGTGACGAAGAGTCTGATCGAATCTCCTGGCCACAAATGAGGCGGGACGAGGAGGACGGCGCTGCCTCCAAGGCGCCATGTGAAGCTCTGGAGCGACATGCAGCAGCAAGGAGGGGCGGGGATGTGGAAGAAGCGCCCGAAGAGTTGGCAAAGGAGCCACATCTTGCAACAGCTTCTGGGCGCGAGTACAGGTCCGAAATGCGCCCCATGGCTGGCAAGGAAGTCAGGCAGGCGGGGGCCCGCGGCGGGCGCGGGTTCGCGAGCCAGCTGCGCGAGGTACGATGCCACCCTGCGTGCGACCGGGGCTCCCAGGGCGTACTGGTTCCGTGAGGGCGGGGGCATGGGCGCGCAGGTGACGCAGACGTTCTCGCGGGCGGAGCACGAGCGGCTGTCGGTGCAGGACATCTCCGCAGTGCTCGACGGCCGGGCGCGCGGCCCCGGCGCAGATGGGGGCGCCGCCGCCGAGCGAGTGCCTCGGGAGCTGGCACGGAAGCTGCACCAGTCGTTGCGGCCCTGCACCGCGCCGGGAAAGGCAATGGCGCGAGGCGACAGCGGTGAGGACGCGCGCGGCGGGGCGCAGACGCGGGCGGCCGCAGACCCGACCGCGCTGGTGCCTCAGCTGCTCAAGGCCGTCGAGCGCCTCAAGGCGCCCGCCCGCCCCGCCCGCCCTGCCACGCGGTGCTGTGTCTCAAGATCAGCGCCCTGGCACCCTGTGCGCGGCCCGGCGCTCGCCCTGACCTGCAGAAATGGCTCAAGAGGCGCGACGGCGCGCAGGGCGAGGTCGAGATGTGGCGTGCGAGAGCGCTTGCTGCACCCGAGGCGGAGGCAGCGGGGGATGCGGGGGACACAGTGGCAGTGCAGCGGCCATTGACATCAGGCGGGCGGGCCGCCACGGGCTCGGGGGGGGAATTGT
>ENA-UOXV01002985-UOXV01002985.1-marine-metagenome-genome-assembly--contig:-NODE-2985-length-21373-cov-13.893564_pt1 | contig 21373 bp, 17 predicted proteins | sample MGYA00238165_ERZ766961 | MGnify/ENA primary metagenome ERZ766961 (study PRJEB28924, sample SAMN03173240) | marine metagenome | biome: Marine; feature: Water; material: Subsurface seawater | place: North...
ATATAACCTTTATCAATTAATAATTTAGCAAGGTAAGAACCATCTTGTCCAGTAACACCGAAGATTAAAGCAATTTTTTTCATATATTTTATATTTACAATAACCTTTAAACAAAAAACCTATATTTGAACAGAGTCAATATTGCTTTTATTCCATCTAAAAAATTAATTTTCTTACCCTCATTATAACTTCTTCCAGAATATTTAATTGGTATTTCTTTAATTTTAATTTTTTTTAAACCAATTTTCGTTGTAATTTCTGGACAAAAACTAAAATCATTTTCTTTAAGCTTAATTTTTAAAAAAACTTTAGTGGCAATCATCTTGTAGCAAGTGTGAGCGTCTGTTAAATTTTGATTATTTAAAATATTGGAAATTATAGTTAGTATATGATTGCAAAATATTCTTAATATAGATGTAAAATTTTTTGCTAAATATCTATTTTTACCAAGAACACGTGAGCCATAAACCACATCATATCCTTTATATACTTCATTCAAAAGTTTGTAATAATCACTTGGTTCATACTCTAAATCTGCATCTTGTATTAAAACTATATCTCCCTTAACTAGTTTTTGACCGGTTTGAATTGCAGCTCCTTTTCCTCGGTTTTTTTTATGATTTAAAAGATGTTTAATTTTTTTCTTATTTCTTTCTAAGATAGTTTTTGTACCATCAGTAGAACCATCATTAACAATAATAATTTCTTTATTTATATCTTTTAGTTTGTATATTTTATTTAAAATTTTTTGAATGGTGTATTTTTCATTATATACAGGTATGATAATTGATAATTTTTTATTAATTTTACTCATCTGATGGATATACTTGTATTTTCAATAATAACAAACTTTGTTTACTATAGTACTGGATATATATTTTTATCACAAACAAAATTAAATAACAATTCAGTTTTTTTAAACTTTTTTATTGGTGCTATAATTCTTTCTTTTATTGGTTTATTATTAAATTTTTTTATACCATTAAGCCCACAAATAAATTCTCTTATTTACGTTTTAATAATAATTATATTTCTTTTAAAAAATAAATTAAATTTTGATGCAAACATTTTAATTTTTTTGATTATTGCATCGCTTATTACTTTTTTTTTATTAATAAAAAGTAATGTTAACCGACCAGATGCAGGCTTATATCATCTGCCTTACATATCTTTACTTAATGAAAATAAAATTATTTTTGGTTTAAGTAATATTCATTTCAGATTTTCACATGTGTCGATAATGCAATATTTATCAGCTATGAATAACAATTTTTTATTTTTTGAAAATGGTGTGAGTATTCCATTGGCCAGTCTAGTATCTTTTTTTTATGTTTATTTTTTTTATGATGTTTGGAAGGTTTTTAGAAATAGAGAATATCCAGATATTAGTAAATTTTTTTCTTTATTTATCTTAATTTATATTTCATATAAAATTAATAGATACAGTGGTTTTGGTAATGATGCTGTCGGACATTTATCATATTTTTATCTAATATCTTATATTTTAAAGAATAATCTAGAAAAAATTAATTTTGACAAAGTATTACTAATTTCAGTTTTTATATTTATCAATAAACCAATGCTAGGTTTAGTTTTTTTTATACCATTAATCTTATTTTTTATAAAAAATAATTTTAAATTTATAAAAATATTAAACCCTATATTTTCCTTACCAACTCTTTTGTTGTGCCTATGGTTAATTAAAAATATTATTACAAGTGGGTGTGTTGTTTTTCCTATTAAAACTCTTTGTATAGAAAAGCTTCCTTGGACAAATATTCAGCGAATTAGTGAAGCTCAATTAGAGGGTGAGGCTTGGTCAAAAGCGTGGCCAGACAAAATTGAGAAGAATATATCAATGGAAGAATTTAATAAGGATTTTAATTGGGTAAAAGCATGGAGCAAAAAACATCTTAAATATATATTAAATATAATTATTCCATATACCATAGTTTTATCTTTTATCATTTTTTATGTTAAATATAGATTTAAAAACTCTATCATAGTAAAAGATAAAGATCTTAAAATAAGACTTGCATTATGTGTGGTGACAGGTTTGATGGGCACAATTGCTTTTTTTTATATATTTCCAATTTATAGATATGGATACTCATATATTATTTCCTTAATAACTTTGTTATTTTTATTAATGATAAGAAATATTTTAAATATTAAGAAAAATATTTTTGTATTTAAATTTTTTTTTATTATTTGTTTTGCCGTAGTAATAACTAAACAAATTCAAAGAATATCTATTAATAATACAAACAATCTATGGCCTAATATCTATACACTTGATATTAAAAAAAATGTAATGTCTAAAAGGAAAATTAATATTGAAAATAATTTCTATTATTACCTTGCTAACAAGGGTGATCAATTGTGCATGTATAGTAGATCGCCATGCACCACATACAAAATTACTGATAATATAAAGCATATTAAAAAATATAGTTATTCAGTTTTAATATTAGATTAATTTATTTATTTAATTTAATAAGTGTTAATTATCAGTGAATCTTCAAGAGATGAAAGCATTTTTATTTCATTGGCTGACAAATCAAAGTAAATAAAAATAAACTTTATTGTTTTAATTTTAGAAAAATTTTCCAAATTATTTTTAAATTTTTTCAATTCGTAGAAAGAGATGCGAGAGAGTGGATATAATTCATAAGTAATTATGTCATGATAAAAAGTATGTTCACCAGATATTAAGTTATCTGTATAGTCTGACATTCCAAATTGATGAATAACAATAACCTCATCATAGTCTTTTACTTTTTCTGTTAGTGCTTTTATTTTTTGTCTATTTATTTTATACTTATGATTGGATGGATCTGAATAATATATTTTATCACTCACAAATAAGCCCAAAGTTTTTTTTGGAGCAACGCTAATAAACAATGCTAAAAAAAGTAAAATTGTCAAATTATAATAAAGGTGTTTACAATATTTTAAAACAATAGAAAAAAGAAAAAAAAATAAAGCTAATATTATAATTCCTATATATCTTGGTTGTGCCAATATATTCAGATTTTCAATTTGAAATTTAAGTATAAAAACAACCCATGAATAACTTAAAATTACACAGATTGAAAATGAAATTAAATATAATTTATTGGGAAATTTAAATGAAAGAAATAAAAAAAAGAGTAAAATATAAACGACTAACAGTATTTGAAATTCAGGTAATTTATAATTTATAAAAGAATAATATTCATTTATAGCATTAAAAAGCACACCAAACTCTGAAAAGTAAATAGGAGATAATAGTAAATCAATATAATTTTCTTGTAAAAAACTTGATTGAAAAAATTTTATTATATTCTTTATTATTGTTTCTTTTAAATAATGACCATGTAAATAATCAGTTAAAAAATGACTATAAAAAAAATATATTAATGTGGTTATTGAAAAAAATATTAATAAGTAATGATTAAAATTTCTCTTATCAAAATATTCTATAATTACTAATGAAAATAAAAATAAAATACCACAAGAAAAATAAATAGGTGAGGCTCTATTAATCTGTAATAATGCTAATGCAATCAATAAAAAACACATTAAAAAATTAATTAAATTTGTTTTTTTGTCTAAATAAAAATAAAAATAAATAATCTTAAGTAAACATGCAAAAAACATTGCTAAAACAGGATCGGAATAAAAGGAAACAAAGCCAAAGCTTAAATTATTTAACAATAAAAAATAAATTAAAAAAATGATTATTTTTTCAAATAAGATAAATCTTTTTTCATAAAATAGGAAAAAATAACCAGAAATTAATATAATATTATTTGAAAAAATTGTCATACCTTCATTCAATTTAAAAAAATTGATCGGATAACTAAAAATTAATAGGCCCTGAGGGTGATGTGTATCTGTAGAAAGTGGTATTTGAAGAACCATTTTCTTAAAAGTCCTGCCCCAATAAGTTATTTCATCTTGATCTAAATAATATCTATCTTTGCATAATAAAAAAAATATTATAAAAATTATAAAAAACTCTATATTGATGGTTTTATTAATTTTGTAATAATTTTTTTTGATAAATGGAATTGTAAAAAAAGATAAGATTATTATTAAAATAATAAATTCATTCATTAACTGGGTATGATATTTTTCTTGTATTATTAAAAAAAAACACCCAATTAAGATTATAATACAGCATGATAACAGAAATGATTGACTTGCCTTAATATTCAACTTTATAGTAAGGAAGTTTGAGTAAGATAAAATTACAAATAAAAAAGATACTGTAGTTAAATAAATCATAACTATTTTTATATTAAATACGTTTTGAGTCTACCCAAAGAGAATAAGCAAAATAAAGAAATAATAAAAAACCTCCATTAAAATAACCACCACCCCTAATAAAAGTTTGAATAATAATAGGAATAATTAAAAATAATTTTATTTTAACATCAATATTATCTCTAAATATAAATGAGATTATAAAATAAAAAAAAAATAAAGAAAATATTCCAAATTCTGTAACTATTTTAGAAAAATTATTTGATGCATCTTTTTTATTTAGATGAAATGATTCAATATGTTCTACTTCATAAAGATTAATATATTCATTAAATGCTTCTTCATAATTATTAAAGCCATATCCTAAAGGCTTATTGATAATACTTTTTATAGCAATAAAATGAGATATTTTTAGTACCTCTGTTGATAAATTAATTCTGTTATTTTCTTTAACAATAAAATATTCATTAATCTTCGAGTTAAATCTATTATCTTTAATTAACAAAACACTCGTAATCAAAATAAAAATAAATATGACTATTTTGTTATTATTCGATATTTTTTTTATAAAAAAAGAAGATAAAAAAAACGTTAATAACAAACCAACAATCATAGTGGTGCTAGGATTAGTGTAACACAAAAGTACAAATAAAATGAAGGAGATATAATTCATAAATTTATTAATTTTAGAAAGAAATATAAAATAAAAAATAACAAATGGTGCTATCATCGCAAAATGAGAATTTTCCTTAAAAAATAATTTTAATATACTAAAACAGCCCAAACATGTTTTGGATACTTGTGTAAAATAATCATCGTAAGAGAAAAAGTTTTTAACTATAAACCCAAAAAAAATTATTAAAAATAAACTTATTATCATATCTAGATTTTTAAAAAAAAAATTTTTATAAACATCAAAAATTAAAAACAATATAAACAACATACCTATAGAGTATGCAATTCTAGGTGTGATTATTTCAGATTGAAAAAATGAGTGAATAAAAACTAATAATACAATAAAAAAATACTTAGTACATTTTATAAAAATTTCTGAGTTAAAACTCATTAAGATTGGAAATATAAGAAAGACTATTAAAAATCTAAATTGTAGATATTCAAATTTTATATCCCAAAGAAATATGATCGCTGTAAATAAAAAACACTGCCATGTATAATTTAGTTTTTTTGAGATATTTTTTATTATTTCCATATTATTTTTGATACAATTAATACAATCAATAAAGTTATTAAAAAAGATAATAGAAAATTTATCGTATTAGAGGGCAGATAACCAAAGTGAATAAGTCGTTGTGCAAGTGTATAACCAATAATATTACTCAAAATAATATTTCCACCAGAAAAAATTAAAAAAAATTTTTCAATTAACGCACAACATAAAATAATAAATATAATGGAAAGTGAAATAAAAATAATTGAACCTGAATAATATAAGAAGGCAAATATTCCTGGTGTGATAATAGTATTTACCTCTTCTTTATCAGTTGGATTAAAAATATATTTTTTGAAAAAAAATTTCATATAAAATGATTTTTCTCTAATATTTTTTTCTTCAGATAAAGAGGATTTAAAAAAATCAAAGCTAAGGTTATTACCTTGTGATACAGCTAATACTCCATCAATACCTATCCATCGATTGAGAGAAAGTTCTAAAATAATACTAGTGGTTTCTTTTAATGAATTAAATTTTGAATATTGTTCTTTTTTAAAATTATTAGTTCTTAATTGAGTAACTACAAGAATTGATAAAAAAGAAAATATAAAAACTAAAAAAAATAATTTGATAAAAATTTTTTTAAAAATAAATCTAATTTTATTAAACTCTATTAATTGTGCATAACCTCTTATATATGAAAAAATAGATACGACAAATGCTCTACTAAGCATTGTTATGTTTGTTACTAAAGTTTCAAAAATGCCTAAAATAAAATAATTCTTATTCTTAAAAATTAAATAATCTACATAGATTAATATTGAAACAAATACGGAAAAACCATAAGTATAAAGCCATGAAAAAAAGTGCACCAAAACAAAGGGGACTTCAGTATTAACCACTCCTTTAGAATAAATACTATAGACAATATTAACGGTCCAAATAGTGGATAAGCACACAATAAAGAGAAATAAAATATAGAACCTATATTTTTTATAAAACATTAAAAAATAATTATTTATTATAAATATTTTTTTATTAAATAATTTATTAAAAATAAATTCTCTTAAAAAACTACCTATAATACACGAAATAAAACCTATTATAATTATAGTTGTTGCCTTGTCATAATTTGATTTTGATAAATCAAAATCTCCTTCAAGAGTAGTGTCAACTACATCAAGCTTATCAAAAAATAACATATAAGAAAATTTGAACCAAAAACTAAGCAGCAAAAAAATAAAAAAAAAAAACTCTACTGCTGTAACGTTTTTTCTTATTGTGATTACAAATAATGCAAATGAACTTAAATTTAATAATAAAAATAGTAATTGATTCCCTACATAATTATTAATATTTAAAAAATAAACTATTGAAAAAATACTAGCTATATAAAAAAATTTATTATTTGTTATTTTTTGAAATAGCATATTTGATTGTCACGTTATACATAAAATATAAAAAAATGCAGGAAATTAAATAAGCTAAAATTAAATAATTTGCACCAACTGAATAAAGTGCTGAAATAATAATTGAATTAAAAATATAAGTGATAATATCAATTTTATAGCAAATATTATGCAAAGATGGTTTTTCATAATATCCTTGTCTTGATTGTAGAGCAAAGATGGAGAGATATGCCCCCATAACAGAAATTATAGTAGTAGTAAATAAAAGTTCATATTGGGTAATATTAAAATTTGAAAATTTCTTATAAATAATTATAAACAAAAAAATACAAAGCACATAAATAATAAAAAATACATTTAAAAAATAATTTTTATTTTTAATCTTGTTTTTGATAAATGAAGCTCCGTAACTAATATCGAACATTGTTCCATAAAATGAGCCAAGTGAAAAACCCATAAACAAAATAGCAGATTTTGATTTTCCAATCAAAAGTAAAGCAGATAATCTCCAAATAAAGTTTGAAATCGTTTTTAACAAAGTAGATAGGGTTCCTAAATTTAAATTTATAAATACACCCTTCTTATTAAGTGAATCTAATATAAAAATATTTTTAAAAAATTTATTATATGCTAGTAGGTTTAATACTAGATATAAAGCTATTATTATAATTGTTGAATTAACTGAAAAAAATAAAATAACGATTGGAAATAATAAAATCAAAGAAATAATATTAATTACATGAAATTTATTTATTAAACTATTTTTTTCATTTCTTGCAATTAATAATTCAAATATCCAATTTGAAACTGTTAAAATTATCAAAAATATATGAAAAAAAATATTAGCTTTACCTATTATGAGATAGGCTATCAAAGTGGTAATAACAATTCCCATTATTCCAACTGTTATTCTGAACACAATAATATTCTTTAAATTGAAATAGTTTTTAGATCCTAGATAAATATTTCTTAAATTTCCTGATAGACCATGAGTAAATATATTAACTAGACTAATGATAACAAAGCCTTCACTGGCAATCTCCAAAAATCCAAAAAATAATAGTACAAATAAAATATAAATATTTAAAAAAAAATTTGAAATTGACAATAATTGAAAAACAAGGCTAACAAACATACTGATTATTAAAAAAATTTATTTAAATTAAAAGTTTTAAGTTTCAAAAAAATTTTATATATATAAATAAATATAAATATAAATCTAAAATGTTTTCTTAAAATTATAAGATCTTCTCTCATTTTTTTTAAAAATGTTAAATGATTTGTACTTAAACCACCCGTCCTCATCAAAATTAAAAAAATATCCAAATAGATAAATTTATATTTTTTATTTGATATTTGAATATTAAAATTTGTATCAGACGCAATACTATATGATGTATCATAAGGATGGTCTAAAAGAATTTTTCTTTTAATAATAAGTGTTGGGCTTGCAATTTTAATGGCTGAAATTAAGTTTAATTTTAATATTGGAAATCTCCAGACTCTTGTAGGCCTATTCTTTCTATTTAAATAAATCAAATTACCAAATAATATATCACATTTTGTAGAGTAAATTTTTTTAAAAATTTTACTTAAAACTTGAGAGTCGTAATATTGATCCCCTGCATTTAAAATTCCTATATAATCACCTGTGGCTACTTTAATTGCATAATTTAGGCCTTCATAATAATTATTATCTTTTTTACAAATATATTTAACATTCTTATTTAAATAATGTTTTATAGCTGATCTAGTACCATCATTTGACATTCCATCATAAATTATGTATTCAAAATTTTTTAACTTTTGAGAAAAAACACTTCTTAGACTGATTAATAGATTTTTTTTATCATTTTTTACAACTGTTATAATTGTAAGCTTCATTTAATCTCCTTGAAAAAATACATATTAAATCCTATGACATAAAATAACATAGAAGCATTAAATGTTGATAAAAAAGATCCTGATGGTTTTAGTGGGAAGATTATTGCTAAAATTAAACTACTAGTAGCTATAAATAAAAAAAACTCCTTATTTTTTTTTTTATTTCTAATTTTATAAAGATTAATAAAAAAAATAGCAATCAAGCCAACATAAAATAAAAAACCCACTAACCCATACTCACTTAAAAATTCAAATGCATAACTATGAGGATGACTTGAGCAAGCTCTAAAATCTTTATAATAAACCCTCTTTTTTAATGTCTCTTTATCAATTTCAGTTGTTTGACATTTATTTCTAAAACTTCTAGGTCCATGACCAAGTAAAGGTTTTTCCAAAAATAACTCAAATGCTGCACGATAATGAAAAATCCAAGGACTACTAATGATTTTATCTTTTATAGTAGAATTTTCAATATTAGCCCAACCTTTATTAAAATCATAATATCTCGCATTTACTGAATTAGAATTTTTAATTAAAATAAATAAAATTAAGACTAACATTAGTAGTGATGTGAAGATTTTAAGTAATTTTTTTTGCAAGGAATACATAAAAAAAATACAAAGTAAAAAAATTAAAAATGCATTTCTTTCACCTGTAATTATAATCGTAATAAATAAAAACAAAAAAAAAGAAAAAATAAGTATTTTACTGAAATACAAATTGCTAATATTATTATTAGTCATTGTAATAATAAATAATATTAATAAACCAATTTGAGATAAGTAAGCACCGGCAACTAACTCTGTATCAAACATACCTGCAAACCTTTCACATATATTTGTATCGGTGGTGCAAAAAGAAGCCTTGAATCCAAGTAAATTTATATTAAAATTGTACTGATAAATAATATCCAGACAAAGAAAAATAATTAAAAAAGTATTAAAATAAATAAAATAAGATTTTTGCTTTTCAGACATGGATGTTAAAACAAAAAAAACACTTAACGATAAAAGTAAAAATCTAAAATAACCAAGTGATTTACCTACTGTGAAGATATTTGAAAAATTAATTAACGCATTTAAAAAAATATAAAAAAAAAAGAGACATAAATAGATGATAATTTTATTTTTAAATAACTCAGCTCGAGCTTCTTTATAATAAAAAAACAAGACAATAATACTAATAATCATTGTGCTTAAATTAACAATGGCACTTCCTACAACCATAAAAAGTGGAAAAGTAAAAATAAGTATTTGCAATATTTTTTTAGAATGGTTTATTAGCATTTAACAAATATGTAAAAATTATAAACACTTAATATATCAAATTTTAAGAATACATATATGTATATCATCATTTTAAATTTTCTTTCATTGCTTCTAATTTTTTATTTAAATAGTAATAGAATTAAAATATCTCAATATACTAAACTGATTGATAAACCTGACTTGATTAGGAAATTTCATAGTAAAGATACTCCTTTGTTGGGTGGTATAATGATTTTTTCCATTTTTATTTTACTTAATATCTATATTCTGCTCACAGAAAATTTTACTAAAACAGATTTAATAATTTTTTTAACATGTGCTTTATTTTTTATTGTGGGATTAATTGATGACCTTAAAAATCTTAATTATAAATATAAATTTTTAACTTTAACTATAATTTTGTCATTATCTTTAAGTATAGAGCCAAATTTACAGATAAAAGAAATATACTCTTCTACACTTCACAAAAGTTTTTATCTAAAAGAATTTAGCATTCCATTTACCATTTTGTGTTTATTGCTTTTAACTAATGCCCTAAATTTAATCGATGGAATTGATGGTTTGTGTATTTTAATATCAATTATAATTATTAGTTGGATAATAATTACTTTTCAAAATATTCAATTTTATCATATTACTATAATAATTTCTCTTTTTTACATTATGCTATTAAACCTAAAAAAAAAATTATTTTTAGGAGACTCTGGATCTATATTCTTAAGTTGCCTGATAGGATTTTATTTAATAAAGGGTTATAATTTTGAAATAATAACAGTAAATTTTAGTATTGAAAATATATTTATAGTATTAATGTTGCCCGGATTAGACATGCTTAGAGTTTTTGTAATTAGAATCTTTGACAAAAAGAATCCTTTTAAACCAGATAGAAAGCATTTGCATCATTTGCTCATTCAATTAAAATTTAATACTAAAAAAATACTCCTTATTTTTAGTACGCTAATTTTAATACCTTTAATATTTGATATTCTCACAAATATTGACTCTATATATATAATATTTTCATATTTCATATTTTATGTAGTGCTGATTTACAGTCTTGAAATTAAATCTATTAAAAGATAGTTATTTAATTTTTTGTATTATATAATTGTTTAACACTAATGTTTTTACATCTGTCTCTAAAAAGGTTTCAAAGGCTTGAAGCGGTGATAAGACAATAGGTGCATCTATATTCATAGAAGTATTGATTAGTAAAGGGCTTCCTGTTATTTTTTGGAAACTTTTAAGCAAAGAATAAAATTTGCCATTATTCTCTTTAGAAACAGTTTGAACACGAGAAGTATTATCAACGTGGACTACTTCAGGAAAAGTAATTTTTGTTTTATCTTTTGCTTGAAAAACAATATTCATATTTGGAGAAATATGTTCATGCATATAAAAATATTCATTAGCATATTCTTCCATAATCGATGGTGCAAAAGGTCTAAACAGTTCTCTTTTTTTAATATTTTTGTTTATGATTTCTTTAATATTTTTTACAGCAGGGTTTGCAAGTATACTTCTATTACCTAAGGCTCTTGGGCCCCACTCCATACGATCTTGAAACCAAAATATAATATTTTCATCAGATATAATTTGAGCAACGTTTGTTGCAACTTCGTCAAAATCATCAAAAAAAGTAATTTTATATTTTTCTATATTTTTTATTTTATCAATTAAATTTTCTTTTATATAGCTATTGGAGAATGATGGCCCTAAAAATTGATGGTTTTGTAAAGCGCTGATTTTAATTTTATTCTTTTCACAAGCATAAAATGCTGCACCAACTGCTCCCCCTGCATCACCTGGATTGACATCAACAGATACTCTCCTGAACATTTTCGTCTCAATAATTTTTCCAATAAGGGAACTATTAAAGGCACATCCACCTGCAAGATAAATATTCTCGATATTTTGTTTTTCCCTTATATTTTTAAGCATTTTTAAAACACATTCTTCAAATACTGTTTGCACAGAACAAGCTAGGTCTTTGGAAAATTGATTTTTATAATTTATATCAACTAAGTTAAATTTTTTTCTAAAATGAAATTCAAATTTTTTGTTAAAAAGATTATTATACATTGGATATTTGTTAGAATAATCAACTTTTGGTAAATTAAAATATCTCATATCAAGTTTGAACGGATCTTGACTCTTTATCATTTTTTTTACTTCATTATAATAAATTGGCTTACCATAACCTGCCAAACCCATAAATTTGTATTCATCACCATATTTTTCAAATCCAATAAATTGCACAAATGAAGAATAAAATAAGCCTAATGAGTGGGGAAAATTAATTTTCTTTAAAATTTTTAATTCATTTTTTTTATATATATAAGATTCAATAGTTGAAAAATCACCAGATCCATCAAAAGAAAAAATAAGTGAATTTTCATTTTTTTTTAAAAAAAAAAATGTAGAGTATGCATGAGCAAGATGGTGTGGTACATAAACAATTTTTGCTTTTATAGTTTCAGAAAAATAATCTTTTAATTTTTCTTTAATATTTAGTGAATCTATAATTGAGTCTGTACGATTGCTAATAAAATTTATTTTAAATATATTTTTTATTAAAAAAAAAAACCTTGAATAAAAATTGTATCTTATGTTGTAATTAACCGAAATATAATCTACATCATGCAAATTAACTTTATTAGTGTCTAGGCAAAACTTTATTGCATTAATAGGAAATTCTGAAGTATGTTTAATTCTAGTAAATCTTTCTTCTTCAACTGCTGACTTCAGCTTTCCATCTACAACTAAACAGGCAGCGCTATCACCATGAAAAATATTTATTCCTAAAACGATCATTTTTTACATTTAAGATTATTAATTTTTATTCAATATTATGAGGTTATTCAACATTAAAGAATGAGATCATAAGCTTTAAATTTATAAATTAAAATAAACTAATTTTTTTATGGTTTTTTTTAATCTACCTTCATCTATATTCTGCTTGATAATTGCCCTCAAAAAATGATCCTCCGTAATATTATCAATAATGTTTTTTTTATTTTCATAATATGTGTATTTGGGATTAATTAATTGATATTTGTAATTCGATTTTGTACAATGTACTCCACTTCCATCAAATCCTCTATTTTCAACAAATGTTTTTTTTGGATATAGAGTAAAGTAAGAATTTATAAAATTAAAGAATTCCCACTCTATATTCCACGAACTTATTTTGTTTAGACTATTTTTTTTTAACCACAAAGTATGTGATTGAGCCCCATCATAATCAAAAAGATTCTGCATTTTTTTATTATTAAATAATTCTTTTTTTTTTTGAGTTAAATTTGATTTTTGAAATTTTTTCCAATATTTGCCCCAAGTTGCCCATCCCCAAGAACTTGTTAGGCTTAACAAATATTCATTTGGAAAATTTTTAAGTTGGTGTTCACGTACATATGAGAAGCCACTAATACTAGAAATATTTTCAAGTTTTTCATATTTGATTAGCATTTTATTCATATAATAAATAAAATTTTTGTGAAAAACTAAATCATCTTCACAAACAATAATATTTTTATACTTTATTAATATTTGTGAAATACCATCTATTATGTTCTTTTTTAGCCCATAATTTTTTTTTCTTTTTATAATTGTAAAGTTATTTGGAAGTCCTTCATATAAAACTTTATATTTTCCTAATATTTCTTTATCTTTTATCTTCAAAGCATCTTGAAAAATAAAAAAATTAGTTTTTTTAAATAACACATTTTTCTTTAAACTTTTTATACAGTGCTTTAAATGGTCTGGTCTATTATAAGTGAATATTGCTATCGGAGACATTAAATACTTATATTAAATATCTTTTTATTTTATATAAACAAGCTTATTATTAAACATTATTAAATTATTAAACAAAATATAAAATGCTAAAAACAATTAAATTAATGGAAAATACTTTCTATCAAGAAAGTGAAACAAAGAAGAAATTAATAAAGTTTATAAAGTCTGCAAAAAAACTTTCTATGGGTAAAAAAGTTATAGAATTTGAGGCAAAATTTTCAAAAATTATTACACATAAATACACGACAATGGTTAATAGTGGCTCTTCTGCAAATTTAACTTTAATTCAATCTTTAAAGAATTTAAATTTATTGAAACAAAATGATAATGTTGCTGTTTCATCACTTACTTGGTCGACTACCATAATGCCTTTATTACAATTAAATCTAAATCCAATTCCAATTGATATAAGTCTAGAAAGTTTTAACTGCTCATCGTCTATTTTTTTAAGAACTATAAAAAAACACAATATTAAAGCTTTTTTTATCACTAATGCTATGGGATTTAGTGATGATATTGATGAGATAAAAAAAATTTGTAAAAAAAAAAATATCATACTAATTGAAGACAACTGTGAAAGTCTTGGATCAGAATATAAAAATAAAAAATTAGGTTCTTTTGGTTTGGCCTCTACTCATTCATTTTTTGTCGGTCACCATATATCGTCTATAGAGGGTGGAACAATTTCAACTTCTTCAAAAAAATTAAGCGATATGACAAAGCTTGTTCGTGCACATGGATGGAGCAGAAATTTAGACAAAAAAACGATAAAAAAATATTCTAATAAATTTAAAACTGATAAGTTTTATGAACCTTACACATTTTATGATTTAGCATATAATGTCAGACCATCAGAAATTAATGGATTTTTAGCATTGGAACAAATAAAGTTTTTAAAAGATATTAGTAAAAAAAGAGAAAAGTTTTTTTATAAACTGTTTAATACATATTCATTAAATGAAGACTTTGTAAAATATAACATAAAAAATATGAATATTGTGTCAAATTTTGCCTTTCCCATTATTTGTAAAAATAAATTAATTTTTAATAAATACATAAAAAAATTTAGTAATTTGGATATTGAAATTAGACCATTCATAAGTGGTAATATAGCTAGACAACCTTTTTTTAAAAAATATATAAAAAAAAAATTTAATTTACCAAATGCAGATAAAATTCATAAACTTTGTTTCTATTGTCCAAATCATAATGACTTAACCCTAAGTGAAATTGATAGAATATTGTTAGCTATCAAAAAATGAGTAAAAATATTTTACAAATTTACCCTTGGATTAATAGTAGAGAGCATTATTATATAAAAAAAGTTATCGAATCTACTTTTGTTACTGAAAATAAATTTACTGAAAAATTTGAAGAAAAATTTAAAAAAATAGCTGACTCTAAGTATGCTATTGCAGTTAATAATTGGACATTGGGTATTTTTGCTTGTCTAAAAAGTTTAGAAATTGGTCCTGGAGATGAAGTAATTGTTCCGGATACTACTTTTATTGCTAGCTCTAATGCTGTTCTTTTAGCAGGTGCAAAAGTGGTGTTATGCGATATTGATCCAAAAACTTTATGTATAGATGCAGATAAAATTGAATCATTAATTAATTCTAGGACAAAGGCTGTTATGCCTGTTCACCTTTATGGAAATAGTTGCGATTTAGATAAAATTAAGAAGTTAAGAAAAAAAAAATTTTTTCATATTATTGAAGATGCTGCTCAAGCAGTAGGTGTACGATACAAAAATAAACATGTTGGAGCAATAGGTGATGTGGGTGGTTTCTCTTTTTATGGAAATAAGTTAATAACCACAGGTGAAGGAGGAATGATTGTCACAAATAATAAAAAAATTTATAAAAATATTCTAAAATTAAAAAATCATGGAAGAGAAAAAAAAGGTATTTTTATTCATAAAGAAATTGGATACAATTTTATGTTTACTGAAATGCAGGCTGCTATAGGATTGGCCCAACTAGACAAATTAAAAAAAATTATTTCTTTAAAATTAGATATATATCATGAATATAAAAAAGCTTTGGGCTCAATAGAGGAAATTGAATTCATAGAACCTACCAACAAAAGTAATCAAATTCATTGGTTTACTAATATTTTATGCAAAAATACAAAATTAATCTCATATCTTGCAAAAAAATCTGTACAAACAAGGAGGGGCTTTTATCCATTACATCTTCAACCATGTTATAATAATAATACTAACATTATAAAAAAAATGGAATATTTAAATAGTAAAAAGATATATAGTAAACTAATAAGCTTACCATCAGCAGCTCAACTAAAAAAAGCTGATCAAAAAAAAATCATCAATCATATTAAATCATTTTTTAAAAAAAAATGATCCGGCTAGGTATTAATTTAGTAAGTTTTAAAAAAGATTATAAAGGAGGCATTAATAGCTTTGCTTTAGGATTGATAAAAGCACTTGAAAAAAAAAACATTCAGTTAAATATTTATACTAACAAAGAGTCAAAGTTTTTTCTTCAAAAAATATTCAAAAAATCAAAAATTACAACTATTGAACAATCTAAAATAATATACTTGTTTTTACAATTATTTTGTCTGTTATTTAATAAAAAAAAACTATTTATTAATTTAGAAAATGCATACTATAAGAAAATAAAAAAAATAATTGACAGAGAATGTGATGTTTTTTATTGTCCATTATCTTATTTAGCACCATTTAATTTAAATATACCAACAGTTTCATCAATACATGATCTTCAACATCTACATTATCAAAATTATTTCAATATTTTGCAGTTAAAATATAGAAATTTCTCATTTGATGAAACAATGAAAAAATCTACAATTCTCCAAGCCAGTTCACGATTTATTAAAAAAGATATCAATAAATTTTATCCAAATATTAATAAAAATAAAATTAAAGTAATAAATGAGGGAATATCAGAAGATTTTAAATTTAAAAAAGTTAATTTTAATAAAAAAAATTACATATTTTTTCCAGCTCAATTATGGAAGCATAAAAATCACATGACAGTATTGAAGAGTATAAAATTTTTAAAAGATTCTTTTCGAATGAATGTTAAACTTATTATGGTTGGTCAAAAATTTACTTCATCAAGAAAAATTTTGAATTTTATAATCAAGAATAATGATCTAAATATTGAATATTTAGGGAAAGTTAATTTTAAAAAGTTAATTTATCTATATGAAAATTGTAAGTTTTTAATTTCTCCAGCAATATACGAGTCTAGCAGTATACCTATATTAGAAGCATGTAAGATTGGCAGACCAGTAATTTGCTCAGATACACCTCCCAACAAAGAACTTGGAAAAAAATTGAAAATTAATTTTTTTAAAACTAAAGATTATATTAATTTAGCAAATGTAATAAAAATATTATGGAAAAATAATAAATTTATAGATAATCAAATAAAGTTTAATAAAAAAAATATTCATAAATATAGTTGGGATAAAATTTCAAATGATTATTACACTATATTTAGCAAGCTTAATAAAAATATTTACAATTAACTTTAATTTAATAATTGAGGTAAATAAACTATAAAAAATATTAATTAAATGATAAAAAATAAACAAATATATTTTGATATCGATGGCACTATCTGTACAACTAAAAATAGTGATTATAAAAACTCGATAGTTAAAAAAAAAATGATTAAAATTGTGAATTCTTTATATGAAAAAAATACAATTGTATTTTTTACTGCGAGATATATGGGAAGATATAAGGGAAATAAAAAATTAGTAAAAAGAAAACATCTTGAAACAAAAAATCAATTAATTAAATGGGGCTTTAAATTTCATAAACTTATCATGGGTAAGCCTCGTTACGATTATTTGATAGATGATAAAGCTTATAATGTAAGTGATCCATATTTAAAAAAATTATTAAAATAATGAACTTAAAAAAATATACATAGACTGTCGTGAAAAAATCTAAAGAGACTATAATATTTAATAAGCTATAGTGACTTTACTTAGTGTCAGATAATTAGAATGTATTTAATTTAGCTATAAATCAATAGAAATTTTCTATAAACGATTTTCCAAGAATTTTAAAATTCTTATTGGATTAAAATGCTTAAGTTTGATCAATTGTCTTATTTCGCTCATTAATAAGATAATTAAAATCAAATAATTTTTTTAAGTCATCTTTATGAGAAATAATTATTATCAATTTATCTTTTTTAATTTTTAACAAAGTATCTAATATCTTTTTCTCTGCTTCGAAATCTAAAGATGAAAATGGTTCATCCATAATTATGATTTTTCTTTTTTTATATAAGGCTCTGGCAATAGCTATTCGCTGTCTTTGTCCACCTGAAAGTTTTTGACCCATGTGTCCTAAATTAGTTTTCTCTTTATCTTTAAGTTCTTCGATAAAATTTTGGCAATTTGCATCTATAATTGATTTTTGAAATGCTTTTACATCATAATCATTTTTAAAATCAAAGGTTATATTTGAGATTACACTTTCATCCATTAATCTTATTTCTTGAGGTATATAGGCAATTTGATTCTTTAAGTCTCTAATATCTATTTGATTAGGCTGGGTAGGATAACTAATACCATTATTCTTTATAACAATTGATCCCGTTTTTGGTGTCAAAAAACCCATTAGAAGATTAATAAGTGTAGATTTTCCACTTCCTGATTTGCCAAATATTCCTACTATATTACCAGATTTCAATTCTAAATTTAAATCTGAAAATATTTTTTTTTCACCATAAGCAAAGTTAACTTTGTTAAATAAAATGCTATAATTCTCTTTATTATCATCTTTAATAAAATTCTTACTAGTAATTTCTTTTTTTTTAATATTTTCGAACTTAAAGAAATTGAAAACAACATCAAGTATAGGTCTAGATTTTTGAACTAGTGATAAAGATTGCACTATAGAAGATGACATTGGGGCTATCCTAGCAGCGGTAGCTATAAATATTGCAATTATAGAATACTGCTCATATTCAACAGTTGCTCCTACGCTTGTAGTTGTCAAAGCAATAATTATAATAAAAAATATCATAATAAACTCAGCATAGTACCTTGGTAAAATGCTTATGAGTGCAAATTTTTTTGCTGAGTCTGTATAGATGTTAGAAGCTTTCACAACTTCTTCTGTAAACACACGCTCTTTATTAAATAGTTTTATTTCTCTAAAAGCATTTAAGATAAAATCTACTCTTTTAAATAAAAGCTCATCTCCAATAACATTTTGATCACCAATATTGATTAATTTTTTTTTGTAAATCTTTAAATATAATATTGCAGTTATAATTGAAATTGAAAATAAAACTAATGTAGTTATTAAATCTTTATATAATAAAAAAGTAAATAAAATAACTAGTACAAAAGCATCTGATACAAATTTTAGTAATTGCAATAAAAAAGACTCCGTTATATTTTTTACATGATTAGATAAAATTGTAAAATTTTTTTCATAGTTTTTGTTGTCTAAATTATCAATGGAAAGAAAAAAAATATCTAAAAATCTTTTTCTAATTTTATCTTGTTGATTAAAACAAAATCTAAAAATCTTATCTAAAAAGAATACTGAAAGAAAACTTTTAACAAAATAAACAATAATCAAAATTATACAATTAAGTAGGAAAAAATTTTGATTAGATAAATCAAAAAAATTGAAGTTTTTGTAAATAAAATTATTTTCCATATCAAATAATAATAAAACTAAATTACCAATTAAAGATATACCCAGAACATCAAGAATTGTTATTACTAAATTAAAAGAGAATAAGGTTATAAAATTTTTTCTTAGATCAGGAAATAAGTGTAAAATTTTTTTTATCATCTTAAGTGTTTTGATAGTCTTAATGTATAAGCTAAAGAAGTTAATCCAATGTTTGCAAAACTTGAGTTATTGAAAATACATGATCCATTTATATACAGATTTTTAATATCCCACATTTTTTGATTTATATCTATAACACCAGTTTTGGGCGTTTTAGACATAATCATTCCTCCACTTTGATGATTTGTATCATTAAAATTATGCAAATAATTTTTGCTAGATTTCATATATTTTTTTTTCACAATTAACTTTCCTAAATTATTTTCCATGAGAAAGGATTCAATTTCTTTTATATAATCTATAATATCTTGTATTTCATCTCCCGAAAAATGCCAGTTTAGTACAACTGGGTAAAGTTTATCCTTTAATTTTTTTGTATTAACTAATTGTATTTGACTTTTTTTTGTAATTAAATTTTCTATTTGTATATAAATAAAAATTTTTTCTTTATTAAATATTTTAATTCTTTTTTTGAAAATCAGATTATAAAATAGAAAAATTAGAGCAAACTTTGTTTTAAATGTGTAATAAATACTTTTTATAAATAAATTTAGATACTCTTTTTTTAAATATATTTTTTTTAAAGTGTTAAAATATCTATCGTATTGTGTTCTATTAATAACTTCACATGAAATATTAATTAAATTTTTTTTGATTAAAACTAGTTTAGGCTTATGTTTTATTTTATTGGAAAAGAATGATTCAAAATAACTATTAAAATTTGTATTAGTTTTTGTAATTTGACCTATCACAGCACCGATATGATCATGGAAATATTTTCCTATAAATTTTTTTCCTCTTGAATTTATTTTATCTTTAACATTTAAAAATAATCTTACTGTGTCTAGAGTCCCTGAGGAGAAAATAAAAGTTTTTGAGGAAAAAGTGTAATTTTTATTTTTTTTATTTAAAGCATATATTTCTTTTAGTATTTTATTTTTACAACAAATATCATAAACATTCAAATTTTTATAAATTATAACTTTTTCACTATTTATAAAATCTTTAAATAAAACAAAAAAATTTTTTTCCTGTAAAAAAGATGTGTATATAAATTTGATTTTTTTTGTATATTTTGGCTGTTTAACATTTTTTTTAATTTTATGATTAAAAATTTTATAAACTTCTTCATAAAGGTTTTTTAATTCTCTATAATTAATTCCATCTTTTTTAATATCATCTTTTAAAAATTCAACTAATTGTCCACCCCATAACTTTGTGGTTCCACCAATACCTTGGGAAATACCTTTTAGAACTCCTTGATGCTTCATATTCTTAGACAGAATTTTTTGTTTTTGGTTAATATCAATTTTTGATATTTCATTACCTTTTTCTATTATTATAATTTTATTGAATTTATCTTTAATTAAATATGCTAAAAATAATCCTGTCATACCAGCACCAACAATTGTGATATCTGAGTTTATTTCTTTATTTATGTGGCTTATATTTCCATCAATAATCATCGAGAATAATAATTTAAGATAGTTCTTGATAAATTCTTTGCATACCCTTTATTAACTTCGTAGTGTGTGGGTAAAACTAATGAATATTTTATTAAATCATCTATATTTTTTGATGTACCTTTAAATTTTTTGTAATAGGGATATTTTGAACAATTTTCATACATTGCATTACCTGTATCAAAGCCCTTATTTAAAAGATATTTTTGTAGGAGAATCTTATCTTTAACGTATATTGTATAATTATAACATGAGCTTTTTTTTATTAGATCTTTATTAATATTCCATGGGATGGATAAAGATTTTAGATA
>ENA-UOXV01002990-UOXV01002990.1-marine-metagenome-genome-assembly--contig:-NODE-2990-length-21337-cov-9.568744_pt1 | contig 21337 bp, 26 predicted proteins | sample MGYA00238165_ERZ766961 | MGnify/ENA primary metagenome ERZ766961 (study PRJEB28924, sample SAMN03173240) | marine metagenome | biome: Marine; feature: Water; material: Subsurface seawater | place: North...
ACCCGGGGCCGGACTCGAACCGGCACGGTATTGCTACCAACGGATTTTAAGTCCGTAGTGTCTACCAATTCCACCACCCAGGCAATAAAATTTCAAAAACATAATGAGGCGTCGGCCGGATTCGAACCGGCGAATAACGGTTTTGCAAACCGGTCCCTTAAACCACTTGGGTACGACGCCATTGATATAATAAAACTTACATAGTTTTTTTAAGACAACAATCTAACTTTTTATAAAATTATGCTCTCATACGCAATAAATTAACATATGGATTATAAAAGAATAACCATGTATAACAGACTAAGAGATTATTTTATACCAGCAGCTGTACTAGATGAAATATTCCAAAGTCATAAAGATATTACAACGCTTGAAAACGCATACGATTCTTTGATTCAAGATGGATTCAGTGAAGATGGTGCTGCAGAGAAAATTGCTAAATTAGTATTTGAAGAGACTGGTATTGAGCCAGATTACGGCATAGATGAGGAAGAATAAAAATAATTAAACTGATAATTTTTACTTATCGGTTGTTCTATTTGGTATTCTGTGCCTTTATTCACATTTAATACTAAACTATCTAGAAGTGGATAGTTTTTCTCTACTAATGTTTCAGTATTTATTTTTCCAAGACTATCCAAAACCATATTACAAACTCTAACTGCCCTATTTCTAGTGTATCCCTCTTTAGTATCTTGCCATATTATTGGATTAATATCCATCTTGCTTTTAAGCAGTAGCATTTGGTGGTAGACAATAGAGTCAATAGCTATTGGTTCTGCCGAGTTGGAAAGAGAAAAACCAAGCAAAAGGCATAAGAAACTTCTCATTTTACTACAGTAACTAAACCTACGAAAAAATAAAATATTATTGCTGTGACGCACATACCGTAAGTTGAAGTCCAACTTGACATAAACTTTGACTGCTCGAAATCTCTATTGTATTCATTAATTTGAATCTGGTCAATTAGTGTCTCACCGCCTTTTTCTCTACATAATTTTGAAGCTTTAAAATATCGAGGAAGATCCTTTACAGGTAGGGCTTTAACTCCAAACTTTCTTGCAAAAGTAACAGTTCGGTCGGAGCAAGGATTATTTACATTAAGATTATCTTGAGAATAAATTATAGAGAAACAAATAATAAAGCTGCGTACTATATATTTCATTTTAATGCATAAACAACTTTAAAAGTAAAAATAGGAATTTCATCAATTTTCATCTCCGGTCCTTTTACAGTTTTCCCCTGAAAACGCCACTTGTTCTTTTTATAGTTATTATTCAAAAAACCCATTTTAATATCAATTCCAATCCACGGCCTTATGTAGTATCGATATCCGAGCATCCCCGAAAAGCCTAGCCAATCTGTTACCATCGTATTTTCAGAAGCAACCTGACTCAATGGGCTCTCATCTCCAAAACTATTTAATAATTCATTCCAATCATCTGTGATTGTGTTAACGCCGCTACCATCTGAACTCGAAGGCTTTGTTTCAAGAATGAGTCTAGACCGACCCCATATTGGAGTCAATGTAAAATTCAATTCAACTTTTGGTTTAAGTCTGAAGAAAGTTTCCAGCGGAATCATTCTATAATTTATGGTACGATAGAAAACAGGCTTACTAGTTGCAAACCCTTCTAATCTTCCAATATCAATTGATTTAAGAACATTATAACCAACCCTAGCATTATGAAAGAATTCATAATAAACACTAAAATTAATTAGCAAATTCCTTGTGAGTATATTTCCAGTAGGAAAAGATACTAACTCATTACTGTCAAAACCTTTCATGGTAGGTTCATAGAAGCCTGTACCAAAATCAATACTAATTTTTGGCTGACTATATAGTGATACCATAAAAAGTAGCAATGGAATACTTTTAAACTGTAAAATTTGACTCTTCATTAGACTATCGTAATTTACACCACATGAAACGATTACTAGAAATATTCATATTTTTATTCGCAGTGCTTTATGGCGATAGTTTAGATACGGATGTAAGTCATGTCATTATTGATCACAAGGGAAACTCTATTATCGCCATTGTTGACTCTATTGATCTTGATAATGTTTATTACAAACTTAAAAGCAATAATGAACCAGGAAAGATGGATATCAATAAAGTGTATTACATCTATAATGATTTTGATAGGATATTTCATTATGACTGGAGTTACTATGAGAATTTGAGAAGGATCACAAATAGAACAGGGAAAATAGTCACCTTGAAAAATGATAGTATAGAATTTAAAAATATCGAATTTACTTCGAATAGAATTTATCCAGAGATTTTAGTGCATGGAACAAATGATACCTCATTTTATATGAAATCTTTAGATGTTTATAAAATTGAGACTGACTATTCTGTGCTTCATTATGCAGCTAAACGAGGTTTTTGGTATAGTTTCTCAGCATTTATATTATCTGCTGCTATTGATACTCGACTTAAATGGGATGATTCGAGACGATTTTCTCCTCAAGTGTGGGATCAATACAATGATTTATTACCATCTGTAAAGTTTATGAATTTAAAACCAACTGGTGTAACGTTTGCTTCAGTATCATATTTAATACCAATGTCTGTTCTAGCATCGATGTTTTGGGATATTTATAAAGATAAACGTTCTTTTTATTTTCATCCGCTAGAAAAAGAGACACCATATCCGCGAACAATGTATGTATTTTCACCTAAGCATCTAATGCAAGCTTTTGTAAAAAAGTCATTAGTACGAATCGAAAGAAGTAAAATTGGTAATTATATTATTTCAAATATTAGAAAAAGAGTGAATAAGAAGTAAGAAACATGTACAGTATAATTAAGATTTATCGCCATTTTGTTTTTCTTCTAATAATTGTGTTTTTTTCTTGTGTGGATAAAGATCCTACATTAATACAGCTTCCTGATACAACTGCTCCCACTGGGTATATTGTAAGCCCGTTAAATGGTAGTTCGGTTTCTGGTAATACATCGCTTCAAATTATAGCGATTGACAATGAAGAGGTCGATACTGTTTTTTTCATGATTAAAGGACAAAACGATAATAGCTACCGTAATATCGATTCTACTACCAATGTCTCAAATGATATTTGGCAAGGTAGTTGGGATACAAGGAATGTGCAATGGGTCGAAAATGAAAATTATTTTATAACATTCAAAGCCATAGATCTAGTTGGCAACTCTTATATTGCTTCGCCGATAATCGTAAAACTTGACAATCAAGATGATGAGTCCCCCAACGGATATATTAAGAATCCTATCACAGGTCAAACTGTAAATGGCATTGTTTCAATTGAAGTTGAAGCAACGGATAATAAAGCGATACAATATGTAAGTATTTTTGTAAATAATGAAATTAAAATAACCCATTTAACCGAACCTTTTAATTATGATTGGAATACTGAGTTAGTCACAGATGATCTTGTTTATTCTATTTACGCAGTGATTGTAGATATCGATAATAACAGAACAACAATACCACCAATTAGTGTAACCGTTAATAATAACCTTCCTATAGATGTAACTCCTCCTACTGGTGCATTAACTAGTCCACCAGCAGGTTCTGTAGTTTTTGGTAATACTGCTATACAGGTTACGGCTGCTGATGATCAACTTTTAGATTATATTGAATTTTATATTGATGGAAACCTTAATGGAACCTTTGATTGTAACGGACCTAATTGCACTGCCTCATATGACTGGGACACTTTAATAGAAACCGAAGGAGAACATACTATTCAAGCTATTTTAGTTGATGGCTGGAATAATAAAACAGTTTTAACCCCAGTAACTGTAATTGTTAATAATATAGATCAGGATGACATACATCCTACCTCGACTATAATCTCTCCTGCATCTGGCGCATTAGTTTCCGGGCAAGTAATAATTGAAACTTTAATTAGTGACAACACGGGTATTGATAAAGTTGATTTTTTTATAAATAATGTATTTGTACACGTAGATAGTAGCGGACCAGATTATACATATATTTGGGATACAGATACTGTTCCAGATGATGAAGATTATATTTTAGGTATTATAGCATATGATTTAATTGGAAATGAAGGTCCTAGTACGCCAATCACAGTCCATTTAGATAATGATGATAACGTATTACCAAATGGAACAATAACGTACCCATATGCTGGACAAGTTGTTTCTGGCATTGAGCAAATTTCCGTTTATGCTGTTGATAATGCAGAAATCGATTCAGTATCCTTTTACATTGATAACGTATTGGTTTTTTCTGATACTAATGAGCCGTATGAATATGATTGGAATACAAATTTTGAGATTGAAGATGTGAACCATATAATAGGATCAATTATTACAGATGCTTCAGGAAATCATTTTGAAGTTCCTTCAATAAGTGTTTTTGTAAATAATATTCCAAATGATTCTAATCCCCCAACAATAATTATTTCTAGCCCTCTTGATGGTCAAACTGTTTCAGGTGTCGTTAATTTTGCCGCACATGTAGATGATGATACAGGAATAGCTAGTGTGGAGTTTTTTATTGATGGCTTTTCTGTAAAAACAGATTCTGAAACACCGTACTCTTTTTCTTGGGACACGACTATCAATATTGGTGTACATGGCAATGAACACGCACTATCTGCTATCGTTGTTGACTTGGCAGGAAACACAACTTTTTCTCAACCAATTTTAGTTACAGTAGACAATTAAAATGATTCTTCGTTTAAAATATTATATAATCATTCTTATTGTACTTTTAAGTTGTGAAGGTCCATTTTTTGAAATTCCTCCTGAACCTGACACAACGGCTCCTTTAGTTGAAATCACTAATCCCGCTGATCAAGGAGTGCTGTCTGATTCTGTTTTAGTTACTATTTACGCTTCTGATAATGATGCGATTAAAACCGTGCAATTATATATAAATGATTCCTTAGTTCTTGATTCAGCAGAAGCCCCTTATCAGTATTTTTGGAACACCTTAGATTATACTGAAGATCAATTTCATAATCTGCGTGCAAGGGCAGTTGATTTTGCTAATAATGATAATCAAACTAGTCCAGTCCGAGTAATTGTGGATAATAATGATAATATTAAACCAACTGGATCCCTGCTCTACCCATTTAGCGGTCAAACGCTTAATGGTGTAATAACTATAATTGCTGATGCTGCTGATAATGATTCATTATCTTCCGTTGTTTTTTTTATAAATGGTGATTCAGTAGGAGTAAAAACAGCGGCTCCATTTTCTTACGATTGGAATACTTCTCTTGAGTTTGATGACTACTCATATGTCATATCGCTCAAAGTAAATGATGCCAGTGGTAATTATATTACTCTTGGGCCGATAAGCGTTACGGTTGATAATGAAGAGAATATTCAAGTTGATACTACGCCACCTACAGGTACAATAGTCTACCCCCCTATGGCGGCAACTGTTTCTGGAACTATAATTATTCAAATAGATGCTTTCGATAATGAAGAAGTGAGTAAAGTAGAGTTAACCATAGATGGAACCAATCCGATTATTGATGATAGCTCGCCTTATGAATTTACTTGGAACACCAACGATGCAAGTGAAGATAATAATCATTTCATTGCTGCAACTGCTACAGATAGTAGCGGAAATACAACAAATCTAATGCCAGTAACTGTTTTTGTAGATAATGAAGAAAATATAATAGATGATAATATTCCACCATCAGTAGTAATAACAAGTCCTGCAGCGAATCAGACTGTCAGCGGTTCAATTCTAGTGACAGCAGCTGCATTTGATAATATTGGAATTTCTAGAGTTGAGTTTTATCGAAACTCAACTATTTATGAAAGTGATGCTAACTACCCTTATGAAGTCTCTTGGAATACCCTGTTGGATGACGAGGAAAGTTCGCATACCTGGTTTGCGAAAGCATTCGATACAAGCAATTTAATTAGCCAAAGCCCCTCCATTGTCGTAAGTGTGGATAATGAAGATAATATATTACCGAATGGCTTTATTGCTCAGCCTTACGCCGGGCAGCAAGTTAGTGGAGAAGTAGAAATTTTAATCTCGGCCGCAGATAATATTTCTGTTAGTTCTGTTGCTATTTATATTAATGGTGAATCTGTAGTATCGATTAGTCAATCTCCTTATTCTTATTTATGGAACACTACAGTAGGTGAAGTAAATGAAGATGCTGAATATATTATATTCGCAAGGATTAACGATTCTAATGATAACTTCTACAATACACAACCAATCGCTGTTATTGTAAATAATGACACGGAGTTTGTAGATATAATACCACCCGTGATATCAATATTATCGCCCATATCCGGCGCCACTGTAAGTGATTCAACTCAAATCCGTATTTATGCTGATGATAATATTGCAATACAGAATGTTATAATTACCATTGATGACACGCTAGAATTTACTTTAGTTGATAGTCCTTATATAGCACTCTGGAACACGTATGCGTATCCTAACGGGTCTCAACATACTATTAGCTCGGTGGCAACTGATAGCAGCAATAATGAAACAACCAGTCAATCAATTATTGTGAACGTTGATAATTTTTATACTGAAATAATTTCTCTAATTAATCTTGCGCAACAAGTAGGTGCTATTTCACTATCTTGGGATTCACCCCTAGGAGCTGATACCTATAATATTTTTAGGGATAACGAATTTATTCTATCTACATCAGAGACGTCTTTCACGGATACAAGTATTACGCCTGGAACAATTTACTGTTATCAAATTTCAGCTGTCAATGGTCAGAATATTTCCGGACCTTTATCTGATTCTGAATGTGGAAAAGCATTATTATCACCACCAAGTAATTTTAGCGGATCTGCTCTTCAAGACAGTATAACTCTTACTTGGTCAAACAATGAATATGCTGGACAATATAGGCTATATCGAGATGGTAGTGCTATATATACAGGAACTGACCTAACGTACATTGATAATGAGCTAGAATATAATAATAGTTACAGTTACACAATTTCATGCCTAGATGATATTGGTTTTGAAGGTCCTCAAACAAATCCAATAATGGTTTCAACTCACATTCAGCTTTTCGCTCCAGAACTATCTTTAGCTGTCGATTCTATTACTTTTGAACTTAATTGGAGTAGCATATTTAGTGCTACTTCCTATAAAGTTTACGTTAATAACTCTTTTATAATAGAAACTGATACAACATCATATAGTTATAATGGTTTAAGCGGAGAAGAAAAATGCTTTAGAGTAAATGCCGTAAATGAATTTGGAACTATAAGTCCCAATTCGAATCAAGAATGCGCTACTCCAGACTAATTAAATATATCATTCCCATTACAAAATTGTAGAGAATGCTGCATAGTTAAATTATCAAACAATGGCGAACTAAAAGATATACTACCTAAATTTGGATTTTTTAGATCCATATCAAAATAAATAGGGAAATTATTATTAGCGGGCCTAATTGTGTCTCCATTTACTGTTGTATCTAAAATAGTAGTCTGATAGGTCATCCACCCATTTCCAATTAGAGAAATTGAATCTATATTGCAAGCAGAAAACAACATTTTAGAAACGATGGTGTCTCCGATAGCAGAAGTCGAACTATTAGAGTCATCATTGAGCATTAGCTCATAGCCGTCTGATAAAAAATAACCCTTTTGTTCAAATGAGCCAGAAGATGTGGATATTGTTTGATTATGATCAATACACAGAAAAGTTGAATCGAAATTCTCCATACTCCAGTTACCACTTACGCTATAGATACGCAATAATAGTGTATCTGAAAGGTCGCTTTCATTACCAATCTTATCAACAGATTGAATAAAATAATTATAATATTCTAACCATTCAACATTGCTATCTTTAAAAAAGTTATCTTCAGTTTCAGCAATCTCTTCAACTGCGCTACCACTTTTTGATTTATAAATGATATATTTTTGAAAATCATTGTCATTAGAATGTTTCCAAGACAAATTGACTCCAATATTATTTTCATTGATGGTAAACCAGCCCCTGACATTATCTACAACTTCAGGTGAATCTTCATCTATGTTGCAGGAAGAAAACAGCGATACAATAATAAGGTATTGAAATAATTTCTGATTATTATTCATCGCCAACCCAACTAATTATAACACTACCAATTAATAGTGTAAATACTAAAACCATCTTTGCAATTGATGAAAAATCTAACTTTAGAGCAATGAACATAGCGATACAACCAAGTGTAAAACCTATAAAGTAACCAATTGTAGAGTTCATTTAATTAAATACATTCTTTGATTTTATGAGCGAGTAAAATGTAATTCATATTTTTTATTTTTTCTTCATACTATTTTCCAAGATCAATTATGTTTTTTCCATGATATTCTTTAGCATTAATCCGAGCATGAACTTCTGAAAAATTTCTATGTGTAATTGAACCTGCACAAATAATTGATATATCACTTTTTGCGTATTTAATCATATCTAGTAAAACAGCAGAACCAGACAATGCGCTTTTTGAACACCCTGAAGATAAAACAGAGGAGACTTTTGAATACTTTATTAAGATTCTTAATTGAGATATAATATCATCTGTTTCATCGATTGCTTTATGAAAGGTACAATTAAGACCACTAGCAGATTTCACCAAAAGATTGATGACTAGAACGTCTATTAAATTATCTGCATCTAAAGCGCCGAAAACTACCCCAAAAACACCTTGTTTACTAAAATAGCTTATATCATCGGACATTTGCCTTATCTCACTGCTATTGTAGCAGAAATCACCATCTCTAGGCCTAATCATTATCTTCATTGGAATCTTTAAAACCTTTAAAAGCCTAGTAACAAGACTTTTTTGTGGTGTCAAGCCATCTAGGTGTAAATTAGAACATAGCTCAATTCTATCCGCTCCATTCTTTTCTGCAGCGATAGCATCTTCAAAGGTTTCAACACATGCTTCTCTAATAAAATTCATTTTTAAAATTTTTTATTAATTTTTATTGTTGAAAATCAACCTTGAAAATTCCAAATATATGTTCCAACGCTTCCAGCTGTTAGGCTAGAATGAATGCTTTTATCATTTGAATTAATATTGAAATTAATTTCTTTGTCACTATCGTTTAATACAATTACCACTATTTTATTTTCTTTTGTGAGGAATGCTACATTAGGTAAATAAGAGATATTAGATGAATTTATACGTTTTGAACCTGGAGGTACAAATTTAGAAACATGCGCTATCGCATAATATGCTGTATTTCTTTTTACGTTATTATTAGTCACAGTCACAGCACCTAAACAGTTCCTGCAACCACCTTTTGTATGTGGGTTTTGGTCTTCATCTGAAGCTAGGTTCCATTCTATTACTGTTTTGCACCAATTCCTAGATGCGCCAATTATTATATTTCTGATATGCCAACGCAAATCACCATACAGATCGCTAGGAAACCCAACCCACTGTTCAGTAAAATATAAATTTTTATCCGGGTGTGCATCTTTTAGCTCACTTAGGTTATTTATATCTCCACCATATAAATGAAATGCTGTTCCATCAACAAATTTTCGAGCAACAGCATCATTTAGAATACTAATTGGATAGTTTATATTATCTGCATTATGATCATAAATAATAATTTTCGTAGAAATATTATTATTTAAAAATGCTGGTCCTAAATGATCTTTTACAAAATTTAATTGTTCTATTGAAGACATGTGCATACTTGGATTATTTCCGTCATGAAGTGGCTCGTTTTGTACAGTAATGGCATCTATTAGAATATCTTTTTCTGCCATTAGTGTAATATATTTAACAAAGTATTTTGAATACGCTTCGTAAAACTCAAGTAGCAGACTCCCACCCTTTGTTTTCATATTACTTTTCATCCATGTTGGAGCAGACCAAGGAGTGGCCATAATTTTTATATTTGGGGAGATAGCTAAGATTTCTTTTAGTATAGGAATTAAATATCTTTCATCTTGCTTTAAGCTAAACTTTTTCATTTCAATATCAACTTCACCTATTGGAAGATCATTATAAGAAAAAGGGAACTCGTCAAGATCAGATGCTCCAACACTTATCCGCAAGTAAGACACTCTAATACTTTGATCGTCTTGACCAAAAAGCTCTTCAAGTAAATTTTTTCTGCTATTAGAGCTCATTTTATAAAGATTTAGTGCACTTCCCCCGTTCAATGAAAAGCCAAACCCATCCATGCTTTGAAAAGGTTGATCAATATTGACATCAATATTATTTATAAGACTTATTTTATTTTTCCCAGTATCAACACCTGTACTTTGCTTCGAAAATATTATCGATTTATTTTGATCACTTAACCAGAAATCAACTATCGATAACTTTGATTTTTTAGTATAAGGGCTTTTATTGTCCTGCCTACAACCAGTAAACAAAAAAATTGCAGAACTTAAGAGAATAAGTAAATAACTCATTAGTCTATTCTTTATAAGTTTGGGTCATTAAATTTTGAAAGCGTTTTATCAATCTTCACCCATGAAACATGTGTATCAAAATAATTATCAGATGAAGGGAATATATCTTTTGAGTTATCAAGATTAGCTAAGGTAATATGAATTTCTGATGGTACTTTCTTAGATTTATAAAAAATGGAACTTCCGCAACCTAAGCAGAAACCAAATTCAGAATTTTTTGAACTAGAATACCACTTCAAATTTTCTGATTTATCGTGAATTGTTATTTGATTTTTTTCATACCCTATCCACGTTACGTAACCAGAGCCGTGGCCTTTTTGACATCGAGTGCAATGACAATTAGAGCACCATTTCATTTCACCTTTTAAAATAAAAAGTAATTCACCACATAAACAGCTACCAGATCTGTATTCATTCTGCAACACAGGTCCTTAATAATATTTTAAAATATTTTCGCACCTACAGTATTGAGGCGATATTCAAAAAAATCATTTGGGTTTAATATTATTTCAGAAGAATTAAGCGACTGTCCTTTTTCTTCGGCCAAATGCTTTTTCCATTTAAGAGCTTGTTCTTTGTTCAACTCAAGAATTGAAAACAATCCCTCAGCTACAATATTTTTACCTTTTGCTGATAATGGGAATACAATGTCACCGTCTGTTACTTTGAGTCTCATTTTTTGTAACCCATCTGTAGTTTTCAATTCTAACCAACAGCCTCTCATTGGGCATACTTCATTAATTAACCCTTCAACCTTGACAGTATTATTAAGGTGTGTATTTTTATTTTTTATAAGGTCGGTTAAATTATAGATAATCTTATTATCGGACAATTTACCGTAATAGCCAGAAGCAAATTTCTTATGAAGTAATTCTTTTTCAGTTGATTTACAGCTGCTAAAAACAATTAAAATAAAAATAATAAATGTAAAAATTTTCATATGTACTAATTTATAAAATCAATTTAAAATATGAAATTGCAACAAAGAAATAAAATGAACTGATTATTTTACTCTTCCTCACTACTGCTATGTTCTTTTTTAATATTTAAATCTTCAAATACAGCATATAAAACAAAACCAAATACACTTGTTAAAATGACAGCAAGATATTTCCCATCTTGTAACCAGACCAAAAAAAGTACGACAAGTGGAAATAATAAAATATGATTTAAATTTAATTTATCTAGAAATTTCATTCCTTGGTAAATCTACTATGGTTTTTTGTATGACAAACAAAAAATTTTCAAGGTGTTAAGCTTCCATAAACCTTTGTAGTTTAATCGATATTTAGTAATTCAAAACGAAACAATATTTTATAAATGATAAAAATGAGTTCAGGTACATTTAATTGGGGAATTATAGGAACAGGCGGAATCGCTAATGCCTTTTGTGATGATATATCTAGATTAAGCAACCACCGAGTTTCAGCTGTTTTATCTCGAAGTATTGAAAATGCAAAAAAATTTGCAACTGATAGAAAAGACTGTAATCCTTATGATAATAATATCGCTTTTGTTAATGATGAAAAAATTGATGCTGTGTATGTTGCGACCCCAAATACATTGCATTGCCAACAATCAATTTTAGCTATTCAATCTAAAAAACCTGTTTTATGTGAAAAGCCTTTTGCAATGAATTATGATGAAGCGTTTTCTATGATATCCGCATCAAAACAATATTCTACTACTCTTTTAGACGGCATGTGGATGAGGTATTTACCACATATAAAAACCCTTAAAAGACTTTTATCAGAAGAAAAAATTGGCAATATTGAATCAGTTTACGCTTGTCACGGACAAAACCTTCGCTGCTACCCTAACCCAAGGTTATGGACAAAAAATTTAGGTGGTGGATCATTATTAGATTTAGGAATATATGTCATTTCTTTTTCTCATATGATTTTAGGAAAGCCTGAAAAAATATTTGCTGAATCAGTTTTTACTGAAAAAAATGTAGATGCCAAAACCTCAATGATATTCCAATATGCAAATGGTGCTATCGCTAATCTTTCCTGCTCTATGTATGATACTCAACCAAACCGAGCAGTAATTGCTGGTACGAAGGGCTTTATTGAAATAGATCCTACTTTTTATGCTCCAACGAGTATGAAACTATGCACAAACGAAGGTGAAATATCAATCTATAAAAATGAATATGAAGGCCATGGACTCAGAGAACAAGCAATCGAGATGGAGTACTGCGTAAAAAATAATTTAAACGAATCTTCAAAGATGCTACATCGAGAGTCACTAGAAGTTATTGAGATTATGGATAAAGTAAGAACCGAAATAGGACTATCGTTCAAATAATTAAATAATAATTAACTTTAACCAATTAGTATAAACCCAATTATAATATGTACTTATAGTGATTAATATATAAAATCAATTAATACTAGAAGGTCAAATATATTTATATTTTGATCTGAATTAAAATCATAAGATGAATTATTTGGAGATTCATCAAACAGATGATTTACGACTTGATCAATATCTTCACTATTATAGATACCATCGTTATTTGTATCTTCTTGATTATAAATAAAATCTGACAGTTCATACTGAAGAGAGTAATCTATTGCTTCTTGTGTGGAGCTAAACCCATAATTATCACCATAAAAATATATATGCCCACCACCAATTACTTTTATATGTTCAAAATCACTGGAGACCGAATCATTACTATATGTATACCGTATCGAGACATCACTTAATATTGTATCTATCTCCATCAAATCGTACTGATGGTAACTACTCCAAAATTCTATTGATTCTATTATTGTTAAATACTGGTCGTCCAAAATATCAACACCATTACCGCCAGGATAATATGAGTTTATTGGGTCTTCAGTTCCATGTATATGAAGAATCGGAATATCTCTGCCCTGATCCGTACAATCATATCCATCGTCATCTAGAAACATATTGCCGATTACTGAGGTAAAGGCTGTAATTCTATGGGAAAGATCACATGACAGCCTATATGCCATATAACCACCATTAGAAGAGCCAAGAACGTAGATTCTTTTGTGATTAATATAATCATAATTTATTAACATGTAATCTATAACATCACTAATAAATTGAACGTCATCAAATCTGGTACTATCTAAGATAGCATTCCAAAGTTTTACATTACCGGTACCAGAGTTATTCAAGAACGTACCAGATTCAGGCCTTACTGCAACAAAGCCTTGATTGGCAATGTAAGAAGCTACTCCATACCATGATGCGCTCGTCTCTCCTAATCCATGTAAAATTATCATCATCGGCAAAGAATCAGAACTTTCACTTGGGATGTTAACTCTAAATGATCGTTCGGCACCGTCTGAAATTATTTCTACTTCTTGGGCAAATTGAAAACTGGAAAGCAAAAGTGTAACCAATAAAATTTTAAAAACTTTTAATATAAGCATATGTAAAGTTATCTTTTTAAATGAAGACTATTGATCTATTTGTATAAAGACGTTAAATGAATTTTCATATCATCAAAAGAATCAAAAACTTCAGTTGCGCAAGAAAATATCCAAGAGCTTAAATCATCAAGCGGAACGTGATTAACTAAGTATATAGGCTTTTTTAAATAATAAGCCAAAGTAATTTCACCATGAGTGCCTCCTCCTCTAAATACAGACTTATTCCAGTTTACTATTAAGTAGTCAGACTCCTCTACTACAGCTTTGATATCTATATCAATAATCTGACGGATTAGATTTTTATATTTCTTAGGATCAGTTTCTTTCATCTCTCGAAATTGTGTATTGGTAAGATCTGATACTATCTTGCGAGTTTCTACAACTGGGTTAAACACATCGTGTTCAATTTCATTTTTTAGCCAAGGAGTTATTGAGTCTCTCCAATTAGCACCATCATTTTCGGCATTCTCAATGGGGCCTGATAAATATGCGATCATAAAAGCTTTATATTTTTAAGTTCAAAAATTAATTGGAATGCTACCAGGGTAAAACCTCACCACGTCTTAAAAATTTTCCGTTTGGAAAATTATCATCAAGAGCAAACTTCTTAATACTTTCAGCACTCTCTTGGACTGTTAATGCAGCATCATAACCACCCATATCAGTTTTAACCCAACCGGGACAAATCGAGTTTACTTTTATTTTTTTTCCCATCAACTCTTGGGATAGAACTATTGTCATAGCATTCAATGCAGTTTTGGATAACCTATATGCTAATGAACCAGTACCCATACCTTCCAGTTGCCCCATACCGCTTGAAATATTAATAATCCTTGAACCAGGTTGCATAAAAGGAGTTATAGCCTTACAAACCCTTAAAACTCCAACAGTGTTAATGTTGAAAGTTTCCATAATTGATTCCAGATCTGTATCAATAGCATTAATTTTGTGTTTTAAGCCAGGGATTAAGATTCCTGCATTGTTTATAAGAATATCAACAGAGCTAATTTTACTTTTTAAATTTTTTACCCCATTTTGAACACTTTCGTTTTCGCCAACATCCATAATGACATAGTCTGCGTTATCATGTTCGAATGAGTCTACAATCATTCGGCCCTGATTTTTATTCCTAACTGTAAAGATCACATTATGATTTTTGGAAAACTGCTCAACCAGCCCTTTTCCAATACCCCTATTTCCACCCGTTATGAATATATTTTTCATTAAAGTCCTAATTCGTAAATGTGATAAATAAATAAATAATTACACTAAAACTTAGTACATAAATCATAATTTATTAAAAATACAAATCACATGAATTAATTTATGATATAATAAAAACTAAATTATAGGAGTTTAAATGAAGCCAATACTAAACCTAAGTGAAATAACTGATTTTCAAAGTCATGATCAAGGATCATTTTCAGCAAAATATGCAAATATAAGCACCAAAATTGGAGCTGAAAAACTAGGCTATAACATCACAATTGTGCCTCCAGGAAAAAAATCATGGCCATTTCACAATCATCATATTAGTGAAGAAATGTTTATTATTTTAAAAGGAAAGGGAACTTTGCGCTTTGGGGACAAAAAATTTGCTATTAAAAAGGATGACGTTATCGCATGTCCAGTAGGCAGCAGATCTGTAGCTCATCAATTTATTAACGATAGTGAAAGTGATCTTAAATACCTAGCACTAGGCACAAAAGAAGAACAAGATATTTGTGAATATCCAGATTCTGATAAGGTCTTATCAAGGTCAAACAATAATGGAGAATCCATTCTTTGGAATATGTCAAAAAGTGCTGAATCATATGAATATTTTGAAGGTGAAGAATAGCTAGAATATATATGTGAAAAATTAAATAATCATCTTTCCTCCCATTCATATTAATATTATTTTTTTCGCTTTTAAAATATTAATTAATTAGACAATGAGGAATATTAAAAGCCAATTATGATGATTTTAGATAGTTTATTAGCAGGAACAATTTTATTTACTTCATTTGCAATGAGGACACCAAACATTCAACCAAATCCAGATGATTACGAGTTTAGCTTAGGTTTTAGTAACCAGTTTTATCATTTAAATCGTCAATGGGAAAGAGAATTAGGAAACAATTATATTGATGATATTTTATGGTTCAAATATGAGTCAAAGTTTTACCTAAAACCTGAATATCTTGATAAGCAAAGTAAATCCGTTAAATATCTAAAACTGGACTGGAGGAAAACACTCAAATACGTAAATTTTGGTTTTACTACAAGGTCAGATGATGACGATCTAAAAAACTATTCTACTTTTTTTTCTGGTCAGTTAAAACGAACTGCTGAAATTAAAAAATGGGTAATTTTGGGGTCTTTTGATGGCTATTTAGTTCCGAATGATGACGACAATTTTGAGGAGATTTTAGAATATGAAGCTGTATTTGATATAAAATATAAGTTAACTGAAAATATACTTATATATAATCTCGGGAAGTTTAACAAACTACAAGGACAGAGATATTACAAAGCAAAAATTGGATTAGAATTCAAACTATAGAATTACAATTGATCCATAACAGAACTAACTAGTTTGTCCACTTTTTCACCTACATGATTTAATTCACTATTTTTTAATACTGATAATAAGCTTGATGCTTTTATTGTTGCAACTGTAGTTGAACCATCTTTGTTGTCCCAAACAACAAAATTACAAGGCAATAAGATACCCACATTTAAATCAATATTAAGTGATTCGTATGCTGATGGAGGGTGACATGAACCCAAGATTTTATAACTGCGGAAATCAACTCCAAGTTTATCTTCTAACTTTTCTTTTATGTCAATTTCTGTAATAACACCAAAACCATTATTAAGAAGCTTTTCTCTTAATAAATTTTCTACATCTACTATCGTTCCATTGATGATTTTTTTATGTCCATAATCCATATACTTTATACCTTTTTAATACCTTTTAAAACAAAGACAATAATACTAACCTAATCATGTAAGATATATCAAATTGTATATTAATATATTTTCAAATATATCAATTATTTAAAAGCGTATTCCTTGATTATAATTAATCAGGTCTTTGGTTACCTCTCATATAATAATTAAAAGATAATAAAACATCTAATAAGATATTAATAATGAGCCCAAACCGTTTGTTGCCTCCCAAAAGTTATATAAACTAGTACCATCATCTTCTAATTTCGAAAACCATTCAGCCGTTTCATCAACCTTTAGCCAATCATCCTCTGAAAGTGAATTATCTGTAATAACAATAGCTAGAAGATTGAATTCTTTTTGAGACTCAGCATAAGTAGGAAATCGTTGTCCTAGACGTTCAATTAATGTTTCTGAAGTAAAAGTAGTTTTTTGATGTGCTGTAAAATCAAATGTTGTCTCATTTATCGATAAAGCAGTTATATCAGTAAACATATCAAAATTATTCAAATCTTGAATATCTAACATACCCATTAGATATAACTCTAATTCATTATAAGGCACACCATTCCCTCCATTAGCAAAGGGCCCAAAACTATCTACTGTATAAGAATTATTTCCATTGTCTAAGAGAGAGGATTGTTGAAATCCGCCAAGTTGTCCAGGTGTACTACCTCCTGTGAATCCCCAATGACCTGTATATAAGTAAGAGCTTAGTTCTTCTCCCTGTGAATCAACTGAGTGTGTGGGTAATGCATAGTTTGCCCAATTATGAGCTAATTCATGCAATGCTGGGCCGTATTTTAGATATTCCAAGCCGGTTAATTGCATTACCGCTTTTAATTTTCCATTTGAGCCATAATCTAGAGAATTATCATAGATCTGAAATCCTAAACCTGAAATGCTATTAGATACACCAATAAGTTTGCCATAATAATTTAAATTTTCAGGGATAGACGGCTCATCAAGTATTAAAAAAATAAAATCATAACTATCAGGGAAAACCTCATAAATATCGTTTATGACTTTTAGTCTTTCTTCAGTATTTGTAAAGCCATCGTTTACAACCCATGATTCATATTCGCCGGAACTCATTTTTAAAGATGCTACACGATTATTTTCATGATATGTATATTTAAAAATTGTATCAGTGTTGGACTGTTTATCTTCACAACTATAAAAACAGAAAAGTACGAACACTATAGTATATTTTTTCACGAATCTGACACCTCATCCTTTTTTGATATTTTAAAATATTTTTTATCTAATTTAAATTGTAAATCGATTGCTTCTTTTTTAGAAAGTCGTCTGCCATCCACTATCCAGTAGGATTCCCCATTGTCTACTACTAGTCTACGTTTTTCCTTAGACATATTATTTTGTTACTTTACGAATGTTAATTTTGATTGCTAAATGATCTGAATAACCACCCAGAAGTCTGTTGCCAGCCCAAAAACGATAAGGGTACCTTTTATATTTTCCTTCTTGCTGCCTGTACTTAGGTAAATCTAGTATATATATAGATTTATTTATTACTTTTAGGTTTCCGTCCTCATTTAACGCCTTATTTATTATGATTTGATCATAAAAATAATCTTTTCCTCTATATAAATAGGTTCCAGTTTTTGGTATACCAATCATAGGCTCCATTAAACTAATAAACCCTAAATCATATAAAAGTGTAACATTTTCATCAGTAGGGTCTTCATTAAAGTCACCAAGCAAGATAATTTCTGCATTGTTTTCATTTTTCTGTATCTCTGAAATCTGTTGCATAATTAATAAGGCTGTAGATTTTCTCTTGGGAATTGCCAGTTCTTTACCACCATAATTTGAGGGCCAATGGTTTACAAAAATATGCAAAGCTGAATTTTTATATAGACCTTTTACATATAATATATCCCGAGTTTTATCATCCCTTCCTAAATTATTTTTAATTGGCTTAGATGTAATAATAGAGAATTTATCCTTATCGTAAAGCAAAGCATTATCAATACCTCTCTCATCAGGCGAATCATAATGGATAATACTATAATTTCGAGAACGGTAAGAATTGTTTAGATCATTTAATACTTTACGATTTTCGACTTCACACAGGCCAAGAACATCTACGTTCAAATCGTAGAGGACCTCTGCAGAATTCTTTATTTTTAAATCGTAAATTTCCTTTGTTACTCTTTTTCTACCATTTAATGAAAATTCGTCATCTCTTTTATCTGGATCATTTTCTAAGTCAAATAAGTTCTCAACATTCCAGAACCCTATAGATAAATCACTGTCATTGCGTTGATTCGAAAAAGAAGTGTATATCAAGCATAGGAAAATTATCCAATTTTTTTTCATATAAATTTTTAACCTGTTTTTTTAGGCTAATTAGATTTCTTAGGTCCGATATATATTTTTTTTACAAGTGAAACAGGCAGAAAAAACAAAACTTCAAACATAAAATTCAATCTACACGTTTTACTATCAATTATTTCAATTGGGCTTATACTAAAACCTTTACCATCTTTTGTGTTTTTTGGGCTTACTACAAATTTCATTGGGCCAATGGTGCGTAATAGATTCCTTATAGTTTTATAGCCTTTTATTTTTTCGTTTGGCATCAAATTATTATCTTCATTGCTCCTGTTAATGATATCAATAAGTAGAATAACTTTCTCTTTAAATATGACCTTTCCCCACTTAACAGTGCCTTTTTCATAACTAAAACTAGCATCTTTCGACATTAGTGGGTTCGGATGAGATTTCCGTAAAGATTCAATTAGTGATAAAAAATGATTTTTCCCGCCAAATAATTTTGCATGATCAGTAATCTGATTTTTCAATTCTAGCTTTTTATCAATATCTAGCGAGTCATAATTATTCATTTTTTTTAAATTCCTTTTTATACTAATTATAAATAATAACTTATTTTAACATAACCATCTTACGAGTTTGTATCATATCTTCAACATATAATGTATATAAATACATACCAGCAGCTACTCTTACATTTTTATCATTTTTTCCGTTCCATATAATCGTTTTATATCCTTCAGATTGAAAACGATTTAAAAGAGTCCTGATTTTATTACCGTCAATATCAAAAATAGAAATATTAACAAAACTATTCTTTGATAAGTCATATGCTATGTTAGTTGTAGGGTTAAAAGGGTTTGGATAATTATTACGTAATGTAAATAATTCAGGTTTCAATTTATTTTCAATCGATAGTGATGTGTTTTTAATTTCTAATATTATATTTTTGATATACTGGACATCTTCAAAGCTTGCTGGGTTATAAGGGGTCATGCTAAAAGAAGTATCAATAAATCCTTCATTATTGATAAAGAAAACATCTCTTTGGTTAGCTCCATATTCCGACCAAACAGGATAATTATCTAAACTATCATCTTGAACCCATGGCAGAATTCGCCCATTTAACATTCCATCTAGAGAACTGGAATACTGATCCTTACCAATACCAATAAATTTGACATCTAGTATGTTTTCAGATAGAAGTTCTAGATATAAATCATTTAAAAGCTCGAACCGAGCCCTGCAGGTACCTCAGTATTCGTGAAAAAAGCCAAGTACTAAAACGTTGTCTGTAAAATATGACGGCCCAATTAATTCGCCAAAGGTATCAGAATCAGGATTTATATCTTCCAAAGTAAAATCGTTCTGACTAAAGAGATTTGCAGAAAATATAATTAAATAAAAAGAAATTATATATGTTCTTAAAACGTTATGAGCAGATAACATGATTTTCAAAATTCAAATTATTATAAATGGTTAACACTGAGCCTATTTTTCTTTCGATAAAATGATTGGTTTATAACCACCCTCTTTTTTAAACCACAATATCATAAAAGAAAAACCTAATGCCATGATTATCGGAAGGCAGGCAGCTATTCGAAGTGTTTTTCGCCCTGTTTGAGGTAAAACATTATTGATACTTGAGATTTCTCTAATTGTAAGTTCTGGTTGTTTTAAAAAAGCATTTGTTTTTATAGATGTATATGGAATGCCAAATAGATTAGCATCATCAATTATCGGTTTGTTTTCAAATAATCTATTTTCAATTTTTATTTTTCGGACTAATTCAAGATTGACTTCCATTATCCCTTTAGCATTATAGTGATCTTGGACAGCTCCTAAAAAAGGAAAACCGAAGATACCTACAGTAAGAAGTCCAATAGCAGATACTGTATTTAAAGTAAGTGCGCCCCCTTTTGGAAATCTTTCTGCAACGAATCCCAATACAGAAGGCCAATAAAATGTTTGGCCAACAGCATAAATAATAAACGCTACCAAAATAACGATTCCACTAGCATAAGAAAGTGCAAAAAGACCTATAATTGAAAAAATTGAACTTATGAGCAACAATCCTAGTGGGCCCATATACTTTAAGGGTATTCCAGCAAAAAAGCGAAGCGTCATCATAATAAAGGCAGAAAAAACAAGTGCCCATCCAGCATATTCACCCATAGTCGGTTTCATAAGATTTTGAATCCAGCCATCTGTTGCAATTTCAGCAGTAGCAAGCGGAATCATAAGTAAACAAATAAAGAAAAACATCAATTTTCCTTTTGATTTTATTATAAACCCAAA
>ENA-UOXV01002993-UOXV01002993.1-marine-metagenome-genome-assembly--contig:-NODE-2993-length-21331-cov-5.040139_pt1 | contig 21331 bp, 16 predicted proteins | sample MGYA00238165_ERZ766961 | MGnify/ENA primary metagenome ERZ766961 (study PRJEB28924, sample SAMN03173240) | marine metagenome | biome: Marine; feature: Water; material: Subsurface seawater | place: North...
TTTGAAATGTAGTCGTCAGCGCCTGCATCAAAACCAGCTATTTGTGAATAAGCTTCTCCTCTGGCAGTTAAGAAAGCAATAAAAGTATTTTTTAATTTTTCAATTTGCCGCATCTCATAACAAGTTTCCATCCCGTCCATTTTTGGCATCATTACATCAAGTAAAACTAAGTCTGGAACCTCTTTCTTTGCAACCTCTAAGGCGGTTTTCCCATTGTCACAACTGTACACAATGAACCCTTCTTTTTCTAGGTTATAAGTAAGTAGGTCTAAAATATCTTGTTCGTCGTCAACTAATAGAATTTTATGCTTTTTTTCTTTCACCTTTTTAGGTTTTTTAGTTCCCTCAAAGTTCGAGTTAGTACCCTTTATTACCATTTCCTCAGTGTTAAGTAAAAGTTATTTTAAGATTTTCTAAAGTAAAAAATTATTAATGATTCGGTAATATTTATTTAACCAATTAATAAGCACTCTCCCTCTTCTTTTGCAGCTGGATTAACAAGATTCAAAATTATGAAGAGAGTAATTACAATTTTATCTTTTTTATTAATAATCGGAAGCATAGAAATGTCTGCTCAAAATGGTAGTTTGAGTGGAATTATTACTGAAGAATTGAATGGTGAGAAAATTTCCGTTCCTTTTGCAAGTGTTGCTCTTATTGAATCTATGCAAGGTACCACTACTGACTTTGATGGAAACTACAAAATTGGAAACATAAAACCAGGTAGCTACAGATTGGTTATTTCGTTTATCGGTTTTAAAGCAGATACAAGTACAATCGTTATTGCAGAAAACGAAGAAAAAACACTAAACAAAACACTTGGTAAAAACAGCCAAATGTTGAAAGAGTTTCAAGTTGAAGCAAAAGTGAATCGCGAGTCAGTTAATATTTTGCTTATGGAGCAAAAAAATGCATCTGAAATAAAACAATCTATAGGTTCTCAAGAGCTAGAGAAAAAAGGAATTTCTGACGTTGCAACAGGTTTAACTAAAGTAACTGGAATTACCATTGTTGAAGGGAAAAGTATGTTCGTTCGTGGTTTAGGAGATCGATACAATCTAGCTACTTGGAATGGAGCCTTGTTGCCTTCACCAAACCCAGATCAAAAAGTTATTCCATTGGATTTGTTCCCAACAGATATTGTAAGTAATTTGGGAGTTGACAAAGTGTTTTCTCCTCGATATTTTGCAGATTACGCCGGAGCTAGAATTGATATTGTATCAAAAGAATATTCTGAAGAGCCATTCTTTAAAATTGAGATGGGAACAAGCATAAATACCCGAACTACATTTAAGGATTTTGAAGGTAGACAAAACGGAAAGTATGAGTATTTAGGTTTTGATGGTGGAAATAGAGACCTACCAAATTCCATTGCTAAGGTTAACAATAACCAATACGAAACTCCTCAGGTTGAAGAGAAAAAGTATCCATATACTACAGGTTTAAATAACGAAGTAAGAACCGCTATGCCAACTACGTCAATTGGTGTTTCTGGTGGAAATTATTATAAAGTAGGAAAAGAAGGTGGAGTTGGTTTTATGTTATTGGCAAATTTCGCAAACAAATATCAAAACAAAGAAGGAATTGATAGGGTTTTAAAAGCAGACAGAGCCGTAATGACCGATTACGATTACAAGTCAAGTGAATACACAACTAACACAACAACTTATGGTAATCTTTTCTATAAAATCAACAATAAGCATAGCATTAGCATGAACGGACTTTTTCTGAATAGTTCAGAGAATAATGCCACTACCCACTCAGGGTACAATAACGATCAAAGTAAAGATTTGATTACTTCAAGAAATCCATATTTCCAAAATCAGATGTACAATGTGCAATTGGTTGGAAAGCACAAGTTCTTGAAACAAGAAAAATTGATTGTTGCTTGGAACGGTTCTTATTCTAAAGCTCAAAATGAGGAAAAGGATAGAAATCAGTTGGTGTGGTTAAAAAATGATCAAAACAATTATGAATTCAATACATTGGATATTGCCTCAAATCATAGGTGGTGGTCTCAGCTTGAAGAAAAATCAACTAACGTAAACGCTGATGTTGAATATAAATTCAATTACACTTCTGATGACAACGATAAAAGCAATCAAGGAAAAGCTTATGTCGGGTTCAATTATTTAGATAAAAACAGAACTTCAGATTGGCGTCAAGTAAATTATCGTTTCGATGGATCTGCTACTAATCCGTTGCAAGGGGAAGTTGATCAAAACAACCCAGATAATTATTTAAATGAACCCAATTACGACAATGGAAATTATGATTTTAAAGAACAACGAGATCCTTCTTCTCAATACTTAGGTTCGTTAAATATTAAAGCCGCTTATGCCAATATTGAGTATTACTTGATTCCAGAAAAACTGCAAGTAATGGTTGGTGTTAGAGTAGCTAAATCAAAGCAAATGATTCGCTACAAAATGTTGGGAGATCGTTACTCTGATCCGCTGAGAGTTAATACGATTGATACCTTAAACTTTTTCCCTTCAATTGGAGGAAAGTATGCTATAAATAAAGAATCAAATTTTAGGTTTGCTTTTAGTGAAACTATGTCAAGGCCTATGTTTAGAGAAATGGCTCCTATTCAATACTTGCCTTACTTTGGTGGCGTTCAAGAACAGGGTAATGCAAATCTTCAAAATGGATATGTTTATAATGGAGACTTAAAATACGAATGGTTTCCAAATATGGGTGAGATGATCGCAGTAACTGTTTTTGGAAAATACTTGAACAAACCAATTGAAAGAATTAGAATGGAAGCTGCTACACCCTTAGCAACTTACATAAATACCGATAAAGCTTATGTAGCGGGTTTGGAATTAGAAATAACTAAAAATTTAGGTAATATCATTAAAGCAGATTCGGGATGGACAAAAAATGTATTGTTGGGAGTTAATGCTTCTTATTTGTACTCTCAGATTATGATTGATACAACAAACAAAGATCAAGGAAATATAAACGTAACCAATGTAAATCGTCAACTTCAAGGTGCTAGTCCTTTCTTATTAAATGCGGACGTGACTTACCGTCAAAACTGGAAGAAGGTAAAAGTGATTTCAGACTTTACTCTATCTTATAATATTTCAGGAAAAAGAATAACAGAAGCCGGAGTTTTTGGCTTGCCTGATATTTATGAAAAACCCGTGAATACACTAAATTTTATTTGGAAGAATAAAATCAAAGAGAATTTTACGTTAGACTTTAAAGTTTACAATATCCTTGATCCTAAAATTCAGAAAATTCAAGAATTTGATGCCAAAACAGAGGTGGTTAGCTCATATCAATTGGGAATGACTTTCGCTGTTAAATTAGGATATACCTTCTAAAGCCCTAAGCAGTAGCCGAGATAATTTGTTTTCATTGTTGGATTTTTTCTTAATTGAAATACCCAATTATAGGTATTGACTTAGTCAATAGAAATATGAAATTTGCGTCTGAAATGAATTTAGACAAAGCACCCCTTCATATTGACCTCGTTATAGAAGATGTTTCTGATCCCATACTTCAAATTAAATTGATGGAGTTAGGTTTTTCATTTAGCTCTAAATTTCAGCTCATTCGTCGAGCACCGTTTAATGGACCCATCACAATAAGCAACCACAAATCGCAGGTTATTTTGCGAAAAGAGGACAGCGAACTCATTTCAGTTTCTCAATTCAATTAGATGAACGTTCTACTTGTCGGCAACCCCAATTGTGGAAAAACTTCACTTTTTAACCTTCTCACTGGGCTGAACCAAAAGGTTGGAAACTACCCGGGAATTACAGTAGAAAAAAGAGCTGGAAGTTTTCATTATGCAAATAATAAAATTGAAATAACAGATCTTCCAGGAATTTATAGTCTTTACCCTGGAAGTGAGGATGAACGGATTGCCGTTCAGTCGCTTTTGGATTTCGAGAATGAAAAAAATCCTTTAGTTGTTTGTTTAATTGATATTCAAACGCCGCACAAAAATCTATTACTTCTTTCCCAAATGATTGAATTTGGGCTGCCCATCATTGGTGTTTTAAATTTCCGCAAGAAGAGTACAAAAAAGGAAATTGAAAACTGGAGCGAAAAACTAAAAGCAAAATACAAGATTCCGTTTACTGAATTGAACGCAAATACGGGAAAAGGGCTTGACAAATTACGACAGCTAATAGTGGGATCAACTGAACTTAAAGCCCCAATAAGTGAAAAACCCATAGCCGAAGTTTCTTATAAAAATTGGATTGAAAAATCCATGCATGACCCCAATAAAGAAACGGTTAAACTAATAACCAAAGACCTCCGTGAAAAATTGGAGGATATCGATTCTTCATTTGTAAACAAAAGATTAAAAAATCAAACGAATAAGGAGGTTAAAGCAGGGGAGGAAAATTCTGAAAAAGAAGCTAACTCGTCTCATATTCGATCAGCAAAATTAGATTCCATACTCATGCATTCGATATGGGGTTATGTCATTTTCGCGGGGCTGTTAATGCTCATTTTTCAAGCCGTTTTTTCTTGGTCTACCTACCCTATGGATTTAATTGAAATAGGTTTTGATGCTCTTTCGGGGTTACTTGGCAGCTACTTACCATCGAACTTCTTTACGAATGCCATAACCGATGGTATTATTCCCGGCTTGGCTGGTGTAGTAGTATTTGTGCCACAAATTGCCTTTTTGTTTTTATTTATTGCCTTATTTGAGGAATCTGGGTACATGAGTAGAGTGGTCTATTTAATGGACAGATTAGTGAAACCTTTTGGATTATCAGGGAAAAGTGTTGTTCCACTAATTTCTGGTTATGCTTGTGCCATACCGGCAATAATGAGCACACGAACCATTAAACACCCTCGTGAGAGATTAATAACCATGTTGGTTATTCCTTTTATGACTTGTTCTGCGCGAATTCCTGTGTACACTACATTAATTGCACTTATGGTTTCTGCCGATGCTGAAGTAGGTTTTTTCAATTTACAGGGTTTGGTTCTTTTCGCGCTTTATTTTTTCGGTGCTTTTATGTCATTCTTAATAGCTCTAATCTCAAATAAAATAATGGCTGGCAAGGGTCGTTCTTTACTTTTAATGGAACTGCCTAATTATAAAGTGCCATCGTATAAAAACATTGGTTACACCATTTATGAAAAAAGTAAATCTTTTGTTTTTCAGGCAGGTAAGGTCATACTCTTGGTTTCGCTCTTGTTATATTTTATGGCCAATCTAGGGTTTAATGAAACCTATCAAAAAATTGAAACCAAGGATGCTGATATGTTTGCCACACATTCGGATCAAGAAATAGCAAAACTGAAATTAGAAAACAGTCTAATTGGTCAATTGGGAAAAACGATTGAGCCTGCAATTAAACCTCTTGGTTACGATTGGAAAATCGGTATTTCATTAATCACCTCTTTTGCAGCTCGTGAGGTTTTTGTGGGTACTATGTCAACCATTTATGCCCTTGAAGATGCAGGAGATGATACCAGTAGCATTGTGCAGCAAATGAGAAATGACACCGATGAAAATGGTGAACCAAAGTACTCCTTAGCGGTTATTTTAAGCTTGCTTGTGTTTTATGCTTTGGCCATGCAGTGTTTAGGTACTGTTGCAGTAATGGTAAAAGAAACAGGAGGCTGGAAATGGGCAATAATTCAGTTTGTTGTGGCAAGTGGATCGGCTTATGTGCTGGCGTTTATAGTTTATCAGGCTTTTAAGTGAAACTTAGCTCATAGGTTTCTAAGTCTTGTATTTGCATAAGTTCAAGTCCTTTTAATAATCCTACTTTTGCAGCCAAATTTTCAGGTATGTTATCAGAGTCAGAAGGAAGAACAGAGTTAGAGGAATTAGGTGAATTTGGTTTAATAAACCATTTAACCAAAGACCTAAATTACTTGAATAAATCTACCGTAAAAGGTGTAGGTGATGATGCTGCAGTAATTGATGCTGGAGATAATTACATGCTGGTGAGCACTGATATGTTGGTTGAAGGTGTTCATTTTGATTTGATGTATGCTCCTATGAAACACTTAGGGTACAAAGCAGTAGTTGTTAATCTTTCTGACATTTACGCCATGAATGGACACCCTAAGCAAATCACGATTTCATTGGCCTTGAGCAATCGGTTTTCACTTGAAGCCATTGACGAATTTTATGCAGGCGCTAAACTGGCATGTGAGTTATATGGAGTTGATTTAGTTGGTGGAGATACCACGTCTTCTTTGAGTGGGCTTTGTATTTCTGTAACTGCTGTTGGTGAGGTGGCAAAGGATAAAGTTGTTTACAGAAGTGGAGCAAAAGAGAACGATTTAATTTGTGTAAGTGGAGACCTTGGCGCGGCTTATATTGGTCTTCAATTGTTGGAAAGAGAAAAACAAATCTTCAAGGATGATTCTAAAGTTCAGCCAGATTTAGAAGGAATGGACTACATTTTGGAAAGACAACTGAAACCAGAAGCGCGAAAGGCGGTTATAGAAATGCTTGAAAAAGCCAAGGTGGTTCCAACTTCAATGATTGATGTTTCTGATGGATTAGCTTCGGAGTTATTACATATAGCTAGTCAATCTGATTGTGGAATTGCTATTTATGAAGATAAACTACCAATTGATCCTTCTACTATTTCTGGAGCGGAGAATTTGGGCCTAGACGGAACAATCGCTGCTCTAAATGGAGGTGAGGACTATGAGTTATTATTCACAATTCCACAAGAACATTTTGAGGCTATTAGAGCTACTGATGGCATTTCAATAATTGGTCACATTACCGATAAAGAATCAGGATATAATATGATTGGAAGAGGCGAAAATTTAATTCCTCTTACAGCACAAGGATGGGATTCATTTTTTAAAAAGGACTAAACTTTCTTTTTAAATCCTGCCAATAAAGAGAGTAAACGGTCTGGGTCAAAAGGCTTTGATACGTAGTCATCCATACCTGCAGAATCTACTCTTTCTTTTACATCTCCCAGAGCGTCGGCAGACATGGCAATTATTTTCACATCCTTAAAGTAAGGGTCATCTATTGCCCTAATGGATTTTGCTGTTTCGTAGCCATCCATTTCTGGCATTTGAAGGTCCATCAGCACTACATCGAATTCCTTGGTTTGAATCTTGATTAAGCACTCTTCTCCACTGTCTACAACGGTTGAATTAGCTCCCCAGCGGGTTAAAAATTTATTTGCCACTTTTTGGTTAAAAGGGTTGTCTTCAACCAGTAAAGTTCTCAAACCATTTAGGTTGTCAATTTGGATATTGTTCTCTTCGGTATCTTCCTCTTTATCACTGATTAAAAAGTCCATTTCAAAATAGAATGTGGCTCCTTTCCCAAGCTCACTCTCAATCCAGATTTTTCCCCCTTGAAGTTCAACGAGCATTTTTGTAATTGCAAGGCCTAGCCCAGTACCTCCATATTCACGAGTGGTTTTAGAGTCTGCTTGGGAAAAGTTATTGAAAATCAATTCATGTTTGTCTTTTTCAATTCCAATCCCAGAGTCTTTTACCCAGATTCTAATAGTTTCTTTACCCTCCGTATTTGATTGTAATTTATTACCTATTTCAATCGACCCTTCGGAGGTGAATTTTATAGCATTACTGACAATATTGTAGGTAATCTGATTCAAGCGATTATAATCTCCTAGGTGCGTTTTAGAAATGTTTTCATCGAGATTTAGGTTTATTGAAATCCCTTTTTCTTTTGCTCCTTGAGAGAAAACTTGTTGTGTTATTCTCAATTTTTCGTTCAGATTAAACGGAATGCTTTCAAACTGAATCCCTCCAGATTCTATTTTAGTCAAATCCAGAATATCATTGATTAAGATCAACAAGGAGTCTGCTGAATATTTTAAAGGAACTAATTGTTCTTTTTGTTCCTCACGCGGGTCTTCTTGTAGCAGCAAATTCGCAAACCCAACTATGGAATTTAATGGCGTTCGAATTTCGTGACTCATGGTTGAAAGGAAATTTTCTTTTTCCCTTGCTCCCTCTAAGGCTTTTTCTTTAGACAATTGAATCTCTTGTAACTCAAGTTTTCGATCGGTAATGTCTCTAAAAGCCCAAATTCGTCCAAAATTTTGCCCTGTTTCGTCAATGATTGCCGAAGAGTAAAAATCAATGATTTTCCCATCACTCATCGGCATTTCTTCTTGTACTTCAATCTCAGAATTGGTTCTAATTTGTTCTTTTAATTCGAGCATTCTCTTTTGGTCAGACCCGAGTTCATAAATTGAATCTAAGTATATTCCAGCACCAGAACCTTTTAAAGGATTGTGCTTAAAAGCGAACATAGATGCAAATTTTTTGTTGAAAGAAACCACGCAGAAGTTTTCGTCTGCTACAATAAGTCCATCTCTTGAAGTTTCTTGCTGCTCCTCAAGTATGGTCAATGCTCTCGATAACCCTTCTCTACTATTTTCTAGTTCATCGGTGTTCCGGGCAATGTCTCTCAAATTAATTACAAAAACAACAATTACCAAAGCAATAATTCCAAAAAAGGAAATGAAAATTATTTGTAGTTTAGATCGAATTGGGGCAATGAAGCCTTTGTCTGTAACAGCGAATATTAACCCATAACGTTCTGAGAAAAGTTCAAACGGATAATAGACTGTCAAAAACACATTAGTTGGTTTAGAGGCCGAATGTATTAGGTTTCCCTTTTTGTGTTTTAATAAATCATTGATAATCATTAAACGATGTTTTTTTCTTAAACCAAATTCGTACTCTACCTCCTTTCCTTCATGTGCAACGCGAAAACCCATGTTTTCACTAAAAATAATTTTGTACCCATAATCACCAATGAATTGCAATTCACTTTCAGATTGAATAAGTTCAAATACATTAATTAAGGCCGCTAGATAAACTGGATTCCCATCCTTAATCAATGTGGTTGGAATAATAGCCAACGATTTATTGCCTTCAATATGGATTATTTTTGGTTGATTGGCAAATTGCAATGGATATTTAGTGAATTTTAAAGAGTTGAAACCTTCTTCAACCCCACCTCTTTCATCAACAGCTACAAAGTATATTCTGCTTTTATCATAGATAAAAAGTGTGTCGATAAATTCGCCATAGCGTTTACTCAAATTTTTAATACGATAGCGAAGTTTTCCGGCATTAACGGACTCTAAGTCAAACACTTGCCCGAAATTGTCTACTTCTGCAATAAAGGGTACTTCATCTTCAAATTCCTTAACGAGTTGGTCAAGTTTGTCTATAGATATTTCAACTTGTCGGCTTAAAAATTCGGTTCGAGATTCTATTTGTTGATTGAGCAGGGTGCTGTATAAAAAATAGCTTAAAACAAGCAGCCCCATTATAATAATAGGTAACGAAAAAAATGTGACAGGGCTTGTCTTTGCGTAATCCTTTAACATTTGCCAATAAACGGTTGAATGGCGAATTTAAACTAATTACAAGTCAAATGAAATAGAAGATGTTAAACCGCAATGGCAAGCGTTGAAACGAATATTCGAGCGTCGGTATGTTCATTGATTGATTTGGCGCAGGCCGCCAAAGTTGATCCAGTAGTAATTACATCATCAATCAATAAAATGTTTTTTCCATTTAGTGTTTTTGGGTCTGTAACTTGGAAAATATTATCGACATTTTCATGTCTTTCGAAGTGCCCTTTTTGAGTTTGTGATGTATTAGCCTTTAATCGCTTTACCGCATTAAAATTAATTTCAGTGTTCAGTGTTGCACCCAAACCAATCGCTATTGAGTCGCATTGGTTATACCCTCGGAGTCTTTTTTTAGAATGATGTAAAGGCAAAGGAATTATTCCGTCAATATTGGAATAAAAGGGAGATTTCAATAATTCTCGTGCCATTATTTTCCCAAGTTCCTCTCCTAACTCTTCTTTTCCTTTGTACTTCAATTGGTGCATTAGTTTTTGAATGATACTTCCCTTTTTGAAGTAAAAAGTGCTGCTGGCATGTTCAACTTTTGCTTTACCCCAAAGCAACTTAGATACTGGGTTTTCAACTCGTTCTGCATATTCAGTTTTGGGCAGATGGTTTTTACACTTTAGGCAAATAAATTGTTCGTATTTGCGTAAAGGATTAGCACAGCTTAAACAAACATGTGGATAGATTAATGAAACAATTTCTTTGAGCATGGAATTATTGATTGAGCGTTTTGGTACTTTTGCCACACGAAGCAAGTTATAAAATTATGGAAAATAGGGAGAGTAACGACTTTAACCAAGAAAAAAACAAATCGAACAAGTTGATAATTGCCCTTCTGGCTTTGTCAATAGTTGTAAATGGGGTACTCGGGTTTATGATTATGCAAAAGAATGACAACATTGAGCAACTTGCAGGCACCAACGAAGAGATAACAGAAGAAAAGGATGAACTTGAAGGAGAGCTCTTTGATATGCTTGCTCAATATGATAGTTTAGAAACCTCTAATGATACTTTAAATGTTCAGTTAAGTGAAGAACGGGCAAAAGTGGAAGAGTTGATTGCAAAAGTAAAAAGTGGAAACTGGACCATCTATAAATTGAAAAAAGAAACCGAAAGTTTGCGAAAAATCATGAAGGGATTTGTGGTTACTATTGATTCATTGAACACGGCTAATCAAGTATTAATTGGTGAAAATCAGGAAATTAAAAGTGAGTTAGGTAAAGAACGTGATCGATCAAGTCAATTGGAATCGGCAAAGGATAAACTCTCGAAAAAAGTGGAGATTGGGGAGCGCCTTTCTGCTGTTTTTATGGAAGCTTATGCACAGCGTGTTAAATCCAACACTATACATAAAAGAACTGAAAAAGCGAGTAGAACAGACAAAATAAAAGGATGTTTTACTATTGGAGTTAACGAATTAACTAAACCAGGAAAAAAGAATGTTTATCTAAGAGTTATTGGACCCGATGGAAAGGTTTTAACCTTAAAAAATAACGAAGACAATATGTTTGAATTTGACGGGGTTAGGGGTCTTTACTCGGTTAAAAAGGAAGTTATTTATGAAAATGAGGAGTTAGATGTGTGTATGTATTGGGTAGTTCAAAATGAACTTAAGCCAGGTAAATATATTGTTTATGCATACGCCGATAATCACGAAATTGGAGTAACCGAGTTTGCATTGAAGTAGTTTTCTAATTGAAATAAATACGACTAATACCGTATTAAAAATCAGGGTTTCAACTTATTGAGATATTGCTCAAGTAATTTATATTTGACTATTCCTTTTTATAGAATGGAAGGAATTTTAACTCAAAATCTATTATTATGAAAAAACTGGTATTAATAGGGCTAACCTTATCGGCCGCTATGTTCTCTTTTGCGCAAACGGCATCATGGGTAAGTGGATTGGGAACAAGTAATGATGAAATAATTAACGACTTGGTTTCTGATGCATCAGGAAATGTATACGTTGCAGGTCAAATGGGAGTAGGAACCATGACTATTGGAAGTGATGTTTTAAATAATTCCTCAAGTGGAAGCCCAAATGGTTTTATAGCTAAATACAATAGTTCTGGTGTTGCTCAATGGGGTGTTCTATTAGATAATTTGTCGGGTGGACGAGTAAATGGAATTGAAATAGATGGTTCTGGAAATATTTATGTTACTGGCGAATTTACCGACAGCTTGGAAATGAATCCCAAAGGAAGTTCTCAGTACATTAGAACCCAGACCAATTATATTGGTGCTAAGAATTTTTATGTGGCCAAATACAACTCAAGTGGAATTCTTCAGTGGTCCAATTTTATGCAGAGTGTTGGTGAATGGGATGCAAGGGGAATTGCTATAGACGGTTCTGGAAATGTTTATGTGGCAGGTTCAGGATATGGTGATTTGGTTAATGACAATGCCTCTGATTCTGCAATGGATTTAACACAAGGGACTGAAATGCCTTTTATGGCAAAATTTAATTCTTCTGGGGCTTTTTCTAAAGTTATTATTATCAGAACAGCTGCTGATAATAACGGAGCTTTAGCTTATGACTTGCACATGGGTGCCGACGATAGATTAGTGGTTTGTGGAAGTACTGCGGATACTATTTCTTTTGGATCTTCTAAAAAAACACCGGATTTAACGAATTCCAGCCCTGATATTTTTGTTGCCAATTACACAACTAACTTAACAGCAGTTTGGGGTACTTTAATTGGGGGAGAAGACGATGATGAAGCCTTTTCTGTTACTACAAATAGTTCCTCTAAAATATGGGTAACGGGTTCTATGCAAAACTCATTTACGGTTGGTTCAGATAATCTATCATCGAATGGCGGGAAAGATATTATTGTAGCCCAATTAGATTCTAATGGAACTGTATCGGGAGCTTTCAATATTGGAGGAAGCGGATCAGATATAGGTAAAGCAATTACAGTTGACAATAATAACTATGCATGGGTAAGTGGTGTATTTACAGGTTCCAATACTGATTTTGATCCAGGTACTGGCACAAAAAATTTGAACGGTGGAACAGCCGAAGAAGCTTTCCTTGCTCAATACAACACAACTAGAGGTTTTGAAAATGGCATTGCCATAGGTGATGCTAGTGCTGCAAATGATCAAGGTGTTTCACTTTTTTCTCAAGCCCTAGCAGCTTATATTTAGGAGGTTACTTTGGTAGCTCTAATTCTGAATTTAATCCTAAAGGAGCTACAAAAAAAGCAACATTAGTTGGAGGAAAAGACGGGTTTACTTCAAAATACAATACAAGTGCTTGTCCAGTAGGGGATGCTACTGCAATTACTGGAAACACAAAACATTGTATGGCAGCAAATACCCAGTATACAACTCCAGCGGTAACCGGAGCTACAACCTACACATGGAGTATTAGCGGTGATCCTCAAACCATTGTTAGCGGACAAGGAACAAGAACAATAGTTTTGAAAGGAGCCAATACGGGCGGATCTACCGTTGAAGTAACACCAGGAAATGGAACTTGTACTGGGGCAAAGGCAACTTTGGGTATTACAGTATTTAATAATCCTCAACTGGACAATTATAATGGAAACAACCCTCAGTGTGGACAAGAAAATGGAAGTCTCACTCTTACCATGAATGGAACAGGTCCATTTGAATACATATGGTCAAATGGTGATACTGTTTCTAATCCACAAGGTCTAATTGGGGGAATTTATATTGTTACTATCTCTGATCAAAACAATTGTTCTATTGATTCTTCTTTCAAATTGTCAGATGTGGGTGGGCCAATAATATCATCTAATTATATTACACAAGAAACTTGTTATAAAAAGAATGACGGGGGTATCGATATCAGCATGGCGACAACTGGAGGAACTCGGCCTTTTAAGTATATGTGGTCGACTGGAGACACCAATGAAGATATATCTAATCTGCAGCCTGGGGGATACCGGGTTGTAGTAACAGATTCTATAGGTTGCCAGACAAGTGATATCATTTTTGTAGAAGCAGGCCAAAAAATAGAAATCAATTCCACAATAAAATTAACTTCCGGTTGTGGGCTTAACGATGGAGAAATTGAAATAGATGAAACTTATTATGATTTTAATTGGAATTCTACAACTATAGACACAAGTAAACTTACCGGACTATCGGCAGGTAGCTATTTTGTAACAATATCGAATTCATCTAACTGTAGTTTAATGACTCATTTTGACATTTCTGATACCAATGGTCCAACTTTAGTTTTGGATTCCATGAATATGGTCAATTGTAAATCGACCGATGGAGCCATTTATATCACCGGTTCTTTTTCATCATCCTTAACTTACAAATGGTCAGATAATTCAATAATTGAAGATTTAACTGGAGTTACTTCTGGAATTTACACTGTTACCGCGACAGGTGGAAGTTGTAAAGGGGTAATGACAAAAAGATTAAATACAGCTCCTCCAATGGTAAATGAGTTGTGTTTAGTCACTGTAGACGATAGTTCAAGACGAAACTTGGTAGCATTTGAAAAAGTGCAGCGAACTGGAATAAATGGGTACAACGTTTACCGAGAAAGTTGGGACCCTGGGGTGAGCATAAAAATTGGTTTTATTCCTATTGATTCGGTTTCTTGGTGGATAGACCCAAGCGCAGATCCTCTCCTAAAACCTTGGAAATATCAAATTGGAGTTTTAAACGATTGCGGAGTAGAATCAGATTTGAGCTCAGTTCACCAAACAACTCATTTAGTAGTAAAAAAGAGCGACACTACTGAGTCTAATCTAACTTGGTCGAACTACGTTGGTTTTTCTTATCCTAAAGTTTACATTGACAGATATACTGATACAAGCGGCTGGAAAACAATTGATTCAGTTAATTTTAATGTTACATCGTATAAAGATGCTAACCCACCTTTTGATAAAACACTCTCTTATGCCGTAGGTGTAAATTACCCAGGAAGTTGTTTCGCGAGTAGGGCAGCAGGAAAAACGCTAAATTCTTCACGATCTAATCGAGCAGCTCCTCCATCTGTAAAATTTTTAGGAGATACTAATACCACAGAACCAACGGACACAACAATTGGCTTGAGGCAAGTTTCGACAGACCAATCAATATCGTTATTTCCAAACCCGAGTGAAGGAGAAGTAAATCTGGTTGTAAATAAAACGGGTATATACAGTATTGAAGTAATAAGCATGACGGGCGAAGTCGTTTTTGCCGAAGGTGTTATTGCCGAAACAGACAATGAAATTGTTGAAATTGATTTGTCAATGCTTCAAGCGGGAGTTTATTTTATAGCTGTTAAAGTACAAGAGATTGAAAGCGCTCCTCCCACCTACATAAGGTTAGTGATTCAATAAAAAATATTTATTTCGCATTAGTTAAACCCATCTGATTATTATCAGATGGGTTTTTTAATTTTGGAAGGTGTTAAAGCACTTTTTATCATTTTTAATTTCGGTCTTGTTTGCCAGTTATGGCTTGGCACAAAAGCAAGGTATTCCATTAATTAAAAATTTCGAACTAACGGGCTACAACTCTAGTATAAAGCCTCAAAATTGGGCAACCAACCAATTACCATCAGGCGAAATTCTTATTGCTAATGATGCGGGACTTCTTGTTTATAATGGAAGGCAGTGGAAACTTTATGAGGAGGAAGTCATGTTTGTGTCTCATTCATTATTGACTATTGATAACAAGTGTTATGTAGGAGGGGAGTCTTCGGTGTATGAAATTCAGAGCGATTCTCTTGGAGGTTTATTATTCAATTCTGTTTTGCCTCTACTTCCAGACTCAATGAAGGAAATTGGCGCAATTGAAGGCATAATACCTCAAGACAACGGATTAGTATTTCATTCTGATAATTATCTCTTTAGTCTAAAGAATGATCAGTTAACTTACATATACTCCGGGGCGAAAATTAGAAAAATCTTCATTTTAAATAATCAGATTTATGCCAGTGTCGACGACAGAGGATTATTGAGATTAGAAAATGAGACTTTAGTGCCTACTTTGGGTTACAAGAATTTTGTAGATAATAGCCCAATAAGTATGTCAGCTATTGAGGGTGGCATTAAAGTATTGACTGAAAAAGGGGGATTCTTTTTTATTGAAATTGATGTTTACGGATATGAACGAAAAGTGACTCATTTAGACTCTGAGTTAGATTCTTTTTTTGAAAGTCATAACCTTGATGACTTTGTTCCATTAGACAACAATAGTTTTGGAGTTGCAACTGAGAATAACGGTTTTTATATCCTTAACTCGAATGGTCAAATTGAAAATCATTTAGATATTAGTAAGGGTCTCCAAGATGAAACCGTTAATGGAGTATTTGAAGATAATTACGGCTCTCTGTGGCTGGCATTAAGTAATGGAATATCTAGAGTTGACATTTCCTACCCGGTAGATGTTATTGACGGAAGGGAGGGGCTAGAAGGTATTGTGGAAAGCATGACAATTCATAATAATGAACTTTTTGCAGCTACTCATACTGGTGTTTATTCCATTCCTTCTGAGGGTGAGTCGGTTAAAGAGGTAGTTCCAATTCAGGCATGGGACATTTTAAGCTATAAAACAGATGAGGATTCAAGATTGCTAATTGCAACGAATGAGAATGTGTCAGAATTAACCGCCGATGGTCAAATTAATAGCATCTTAGAGTGTTACCCTTGGAAACTGTTCCAACCAACTAATTCTACTAACACTGTTATTGTTGGGCAGGATCCCGGTGTATCGGCAATAAAAATGGAAGAGGGCAAATGGGTTGTTGGGCAGCCAAATAGAGACGTTAGTTCAGTTATTGGGAACTTTACAGAGAGCAATGAGAAAATCTGGCTGGGAACAAGGTTTAGTGAGATTTATAGCGTAAATGAAATTAACTGGCAATTAGATTCTACCATTTATAAAGGTCTACAACGTTATGAATGGGATATGGGTCTTCCCGAAGGAGATATAAACACGGTAAGCTGGAAAGGTGAAGAGCTGTTTGGTACTAATCATGGTTTTTTCAAATACGAGAATGGAAAATTCCGACAGGAAAAGTCTTTTATTGGGTTGGATTCTTTGAATTTGATCCACCGCGCTTATAATTGGCAGGATAAAGATTTGTGGGCAATTACACTAAAAAATGATGAGTTTCAATTTGGTTATATCGACGAGGAAAACAAATGGAACTATCGACTTTTAAACCCAATCACAAATGACGTGGTTCATTCAATAATGGCCGACCAAGAGAACAATATATTACTAGGAGGCGCTAGCGGAATTTTAAGATACAAAAGACAACATAATTTTGATATAGAAACCCCCTATTTCTGTAAACTCACAAAAGTTTATGTAATGGAAGATTCTTTGATTCATGGTGGTTATTGGCAAGATTCTCTTGGTATGTTTACAACGAGTCAACCCATTTCTTCTGTTCCCTATTTCCGTTATAAAACCGATGCCATTTCGTTCGAATATGCAAGCTTAACTTTTGGTGAAGAAAGTGATGTAAAGTATGCCTATTGGCTTGAAGGAAACGGTAAGGCATGGAGTAAATGGACCAGAGTGCACAAAAAGGAGTACACGAACCTTCCGCCAGGAGATTATGTTTTTAAAGTGAAGGCTTTAAATGTATTTGAAACCGAAAGTGAAGTTGCTGAATATCATTTTACAGTAAATAAACCTTGGTTTCAAAGTCCGTGGTATTATGCTGGTCAAACTGCAGTTTTGGCCCTGCTGGTTTTTCTTACTGTTTTCTTAAATCACAGTGAAAACCCTAGCCCTTACTCTAGTGTAATTGCATTCGTAACTATTATTACCGTATTCGAATTTTTGATAATGATAGTCGAGCCATATCTCATTGAATACACTGGCGAAATTCCAGTCTTTAATTTAATCATGAATATACTTCTGGCAATGTCTTTGGCACCGGCAGAAAGAATAATCAAAAAATATTTAGCACGGAAAAATCATGTTTAGAATATCAATTTTATTTCTTCTAATATTTCCTCTATTCGTTTTTGGGCAACGAGCAAAAAAAATGAAGAAAAAGGAGGTTTTACTGATTGAATCAGGTGCTCCAAATGATACCTTAAGGGTACTAATTATTACCAACGAAAAGGACTCCACATTTTTAAGAAAAACGTGTAAGGATATAAACATCGACAAGAATGAGGGGGAAGTTAGGTATTTCGCAAAAAGATTGATTAAAACCATGACGCACCCTAAAAATATGGGTGTGGGCATAGCAGCTCCACAAGTGGGCTTGCGGCGAAATATTATTTGCGTTCAGCGATTTGATAAGAAAGATACTCCTAACGAAATATTTGTCAATCCTGTGGTTGTGAGTTGTTCTGATTCTACTCAATTGGGTACTGAAGGTTGTCTTTCCATTCCAAATGCGAAAGGGGAAGTAAAACGGGCTTCACTTATTACCATTGAATACTTGGATCTAGACGGCAGAAAACATATTGAAGAAGTAGAAGGATTTACGGCTGTGATATTTCAGCACGAAATTGATCATTTACGCGGAATTCTATTTATTGATCATCTAACAGAGCATGGTCTTAAAAACGAAAAACAGAATTAACCTTTCAGCTTTAAATAGTCAGAAATAGCAGTCACATATTCTTCAAAAGCTTTTTTACCTATGGGTGTCATTGAACAAGTGGTTAACGGGTAATTGTTCTTAAACGATTTGTCTACTTTTAAATAACCCTTGTCCTTTAGTTTACTAATTTGAACACTTAAATTACCCCTTGTTGACTGTGTTTTTTCAAGAAGCCAACTAAATTCCGCACTTTCTAAACCAACCAAAAGGCTCATTATGGCTAGTCGAAGTTCGTTATGAAGTAATGGGTCTAGCTTTTTAAGCATTGCTTTAATTCTCTTGGTTGTACAAAATGTATCCAGGCACTAAATAGCCCAAAATTATTGCGGTACTAAATAATAAACCCGTGTACATATTCGGAATGTTAAACGCAATAATTCCAGCAATCCAAAATACAATTCCACCTAAAATTAGCGGTTTAAATTTTATTATCCCTCCAGATACAAAGGTGGGTATTCCAGTAAGTAAGAGAATAAATGGAGTTGGATTTTGCTTATTTATAACTGTTAAAACAATAGTAAGAAACAAAGTTATTCCCATTGCTCCCCATAAGTAGCCGTAAAGCGTATCGTAGTAGTTTTTTACTTGTTGATTTTTACTATCCTTTTTAGAATAAAACATGGAGAGTATTCCACCTAAAACGCCCATAATCATCCAAACTAAGAAGCCTTCTTTTTTCTCGAGTTGATATACGATTATATGTTCTGCAATACCGGATATGGAAAGTAAGACGCCCCAAATTAGAAAATAAGGACTTATTTTATGAAACGAATGTTTCGCTTCAGCCATCATAGACTGAATTATTTCTAAACTTTGTTCAGGCTTCATCTTCTTCGTCTTTTAAATTAAATGAAATTTGAACAACTGCAAGACCGACTAAGCCTAAACCAATCCCCATGAACATAAAGGCTTTCATGTTTCCGAAAAAATGACCTAAACCCATTCCCAACATGGTACAACCAGCAATTATATACCCCGAATTTACGTAACCTGATTTATTGTTTTTCTTTTTCATAATTAAGTAATTATTCGGCAAATGTAAATAAGTTTATAAAATAAACTAGAATTACTTAATTTAATTTTGTGGCATTAGAAATTGTAATAAGTAAATAGGGATGAGTTAGATGAAGGAGGAGTTATTCTATTCCTGCCAGTTTTTCTTTTTCTTCTCCCATATAAGGAATGGCGTCAAGTTCTTTTTTGAGACTATCCTTCACCATTTCAAATTTTGGCAACAGTTTTTTGTCAACCGGAAGTGAAGGGGGTAATTTTTCTTGTCGATGATTTACTTGTTTTCCGTTTTTCCAAAATCGAAAACATACATGTGGGCCTGTTGCCAATCCTGTAGATCCTACATAGCCTATTACTTGGCCTTGTCTCACAAATTTGCCTCTTTTTATTCCTTTTGCCAAACCAGTCATGTGGAGGTATTGAGTTGTATAGGTAGAGTTATGTTTAATCTTCACATAATTTCCATTAAACTTTTTATAACGAGCATCACTTACCGTTCCGTCACCAACAGCCAAAATTGGAGTTCCTTTTGGTGCAGCATAGTCAGTTCCCAAATGAGCTTTCCAACGCTTTTGAACTGGGTGATATCTTCTTCTTGTAAAACTGCTACTTATACGGCCATATTTAAGAGGAGACTTTAAAAAAGCTTTACGTAAACTTTTGGCATTTTCATCAAAATAATCTACATGGTCTTTTTGCTCAAAGGGGAAGGCGTAAAACAACTCTCCATGATGTTCAAATAAAGCAGTTTCAACTCCTCCCACCCCAACGCGGGTATCTTGAACGTATTGCTCCTTAAAAATAACCTTAAAACGATCTCCTTTTTGAATACGGTAAAAATCGATACTCCAAGCATATATCTCAGATAGTTCCATGGCTAAAGCAGGACTCACTTTAATATCCATAAGTGTTTGGTAAAGCGAAGAATTAATAACACCCGCTACCTCACGTCTTACCTCACGAATTTCTCTCTTTTTAATTTCAACGGCCATATCTCCTCGCAAGTCATAAACAACATAAGAGATTGAATTGGGCTCATAAATGAAATACTGTGCTTTTTCGGTTGAGTCTTTCTTACACAAAACCGTGTAATTTTTACCGCTATTAAGCTTTCTTAAACTAAAAATGGGTTTGGCTTTTTTATCTAGTTTATCAATTTCTGGCCAAGGTACATGGTGCTTTAATAATATTTGAGAAAGTACTTGGTTTTTCTTTATTCGACCTTCAACAACAATAAAGGAGTCTAAATTTAAACCATATTCTATATTCAATTTTGGAGGTGGTAAGGTGTCCTCTGGAATAGACACATCGGCTAATGTTTCGTCAGTATAAGAGCATTGAAATACTAGTACAACAATCAATAAGATCACGCCTGCAAAGAGCGCCGGTTTTTTCCAATTAAAATTCACACTTCAAAAATGGCACAAATGCTACGTACAGCCTGTTGAAAATGGACATCTTGTAAACAGAGATGTGTTTATGTACTCTATTGAAATATTAATATTCTGTTTCAATTAGAATTAGTAATTCACCCGACTATTTTTGCAACTTGAATCAAATGATTAAAATACTCATCATTATTGTCCTTTTTCTTGGAATATCCAATTTTGCGAATTCTCAAAGGCTAGAGTATAAATTAAAAGCTGGCGGAGTCAAATTGGGCGATTTTAAACTTGAAAAACACGTTTTTAATGATACTACGATTTATTTACTTAAAAGTAAAGTGACGCTTAACTTTCTGTTTACTAAGCATATTGTGGACTATTCTAGTCTAACGATATACTACAAAGGCATACTTATTGACGCCAGAGTAAAGGCGGTTGAAAACGGTGAACTGGATAAAAGTTCCATTACTACCAAAACGAAAAAGGGGTATCACGTTAGCATCTATGACGATGAAGAAAAGAAGGAATATAATTTTTCACATTCTGGAATTAAGTATTCGTCAACACGTTTGTTTTTTGAGCAGCCAGTATTAACGGACTCTAGTTATGCAGAGTTGTATGGTAACTTTGGGGACTTTGAACAAAAGGAGCCTAATAGGTTGGTAATCACTAATCAAAAATCAGGTTCGGAGACAGAATATTTTTATGAAAATAGTACTCCTGTAAAACGAAAAATAGAATACCCAATTGTGGATTTTGTAATGTATTTGATATCAAATACAACGGTTAGAAGAAGTAAAGAGAGCATTTATTTGGAGTATTATGGTAAGAAGACTTCTAACCCATAATAATTTCTAAAGCACTATCTGGTATTTCCATTGCTGCAATGAAAAGCCCTGCAGCAAACATTTTGTCCTTAGTTGAAGCATTTGATATAGCCAGAGGAAATCCAGTTACGGATAAGGCAGCTAGGCAAGGAATTAGAATAGATATTCCTAAAAATGAAAATA
>ENA-UOXV01002996-UOXV01002996.1-marine-metagenome-genome-assembly--contig:-NODE-2996-length-21322-cov-8.863733_pt1 | contig 21322 bp, 13 predicted proteins | sample MGYA00238165_ERZ766961 | MGnify/ENA primary metagenome ERZ766961 (study PRJEB28924, sample SAMN03173240) | marine metagenome | biome: Marine; feature: Water; material: Subsurface seawater | place: North...
TCCTCATATTATAAGCATACAAGATATATCTGATGATCAAGGTGGGCGCGTTTATTTAGAAATTAATAGATCTATGATTGATGTAGATGCTCACCCCCATGGTATAGATAGCTATACTATTCAACGGTTTGATGATCCTAATTGGGTAAATCTTGGATCTTTCGGAGGATTAGGGGAAAAGGTATACTACTATGAAGCTCTGACTTTATCAGACTCTTCCGATCAACACAACGGAATGACAGGTTTTAGAGTAATAGCACAAAACTATGAGATTGATATCAACCCTGTGAGTATTGTTGGATATGGTTATTCAATAGATAATCTTGTACCAAATACTCCAGCAAATTTTAACTTTACTCTAAATCAAAATTCTGTTCAACTACGTTGGGACCACATATCTGATAGTGATTTCAACTATTATGAAATTGATAAATCTGCTGACCCATTATTTGAGACAGACCAATATGAATCTATTGTTACAACAAATAACCTTCATTCAGACTTAGAATATTTAGAAAGTGTAACTGTTTATTATAGAATTTCTGCTTTTGATCATGCAGGAAATAGAGGGCCTTACAGCGAAACATTAATAGTAAACTCATCGCTATATGCACATAGTAACAACTATTTACCAAAAGAGTTTATGTTGCATCAAAATTATCCAAATCCATTTAATCCTTCTACGGCAATTAATTACGAACTCCCATTTGATGGTATTGTTAAGGTTTCAATATATGATGCTAAAGGAAAGTTGGTAAAAACATTATTAAATAGACATCAAACTGCGGGATTCAAGACTCTTGCGTGGAATTCTCTTGATAGAAATGGAAATGCTGTTTCTGCCGGGCTTTACTTTTTTAGACTAACAACAAATGAAAGTCAACAGTCCATGAAAATGGTTCTTTTAAAATAAAATTACAAAATGGCTGAATTATTCCTTATAATTTTTTAATTCTCTTGCTGAAGGGTCAGTTGCATCTGACCACTTTGGCATCCAAAAGTGCGGAATGAGCTTTTCACTTTCTGGAAAAAAATTTTCAAATATTTTTCTATAGTAATAACTCTCTTTTAATAACGGAGTGCAATGAGGCATTAATCTTTGAGCATTTAAGAATTCTTTATCTGTTATTTTTTTATTTACGTATTCTTGAATGATTTTATGCCAAGATTTTTCTTGTGAACTCACCCCGTCAGAAAAGGCTACTTTACGCCTCCACAACACATCCTTTGGCAAGAATGTCTCATCATCAAATGCTTTTCTTAGCAGATTTTTTTCAATTTTATCTTTTGTATTGAATGTTTTTAATTCTGCTGGAATAGATAAATAATATTTTACAAATTTTTTGTCCAAAAATGGCGTGCGCGCTTCTAATCCATTCGAACTGATACAACGATCTGATCTTAAAACGTCAAATAAATAAAGTTCTTTAACGAGTTTCTCGCTTTCCAATTGTAAGTCTTTGGAATTAGGTGCGTTTCTAAGGTATAAATAGCCGCAACACACTTCATCACTTCCATCACCATTAAATATGACCTTACAGTCTGTATTTTCTTTTATATATTTTGAAACTAGGTAATTACCCACACTTGCTCGAACAGTAGTAGTGTCATATGATTCTATGTTATAGATAACCGTTTCTATCGCATCTAAAAATTCTTTTTCAGATATTTGAATACTATGGTGATTTGATTGAATAAAATTTGCAACTATTTGCGCATATTGAAGATCTATACTACTCTCGATACCAATAGAGAAAGTATTTAACTTTCCCCCACTGTAATTCTTCGAGACTATGCTTGCAATCAAACTAGAGTCAAGTCCACCAGATAACAAACAACCTATCTCTCTTTCTGACATTAGTCTCTTTAAGACTGCTTCAACTAGTAAAGATTTAACATTTCCTAGAAGTACATTTTCATTATCTGATGAAGGCTTATTTGAATCGTAGTGAAAATATCTTTCAAATTTAGATGGATTATCTGAAGACCACCACGTGCCAGGAGGGAAAGGGATAATATTTTTAGAAAATTTGATTAAAGTTTTAGCCTCTGATGATATAATTGTTTCATCTTCAGTATTTGCAATAAATCCTGGTCTAACACCCATAGGATCACGACCAGCATATAAGATATCATTTATTTCGTCATATATAGTAAACATAAATACACCATCTAGCTGATTTATAGTTTTCATCAATCCTAGCTCTTTAAATAAATGTAAAATAATTTCACAATCAGATCCTGTTGAAAGGTTAAAGTTGTATTTCTGAGCAAGAACTTTATAATTGTAAATCTCTCCATTGCACATAAGAGTTAGAGAATCATCATTTGGATGCTTCATTGGCTGGTTACCAGAATCACTTAAGCCCATTATTGCAAGCCGATGAAAAGCCATTGTTAGCTTATTATTAACATGTAAATGGCTACTTGAATCTGGACCTCTGTAAGATATTTTATTAAATGAATCTTCTAGAGAATCCCATCGGTAGTCAGTGTTATAAACGGTAAATATTCCACACACAATGTTTACTTTATATTGGTTTTAATAAATTAATAAATTGTACTTATTAAAGTATTTGTCTAATTAATTTTTAATTACAACTTCAAGTTTACTATGGTTTTTAACAATCTTAAATGAAATTTTGAAGTAATACAGTATTGCTACTTTAAAATATTATTTATTTGCGTATAAAAAATTAATTTTTAATTTACGGTAGTTATTTTATTAAAATAAATTTCCTAAGTAAACGTTATTAATGAAGTCAATAAATCACATCAGAACTAAACTGCTAGAATTACCTTCGTTTGAAGGACCAAGAAAACATGTCTTAGTCCTCTTTATTAATTACGTTATCTTATCCCTGATTATTATTCGCGCTTTTCTGACCGCTTAATAAGAAATAATAATTCTGTTTGAGCGGTACTTGGGAATACATTCTTCCACAAAACTTCTTAATTATGCAGATTATTTATCAGTGTTGATTTAAAATATAATAACCGAATTAATTAATATGAAAAATTATAACATAATAACGCTTCCTGGTGACGGAATAGGACCTGAAATAACTACTTCCGCTGTAGAAGTATTAAAAGAAGTCTCAAGGCACAGTGAATTAGAATTTACTATTATAGAAAAGGAAATTGGGGGTAAATCTATTGATTTATATGATACACCTCTCACGAACGACACTCTAGAAGCTTGCCTGTCTTCTGATTCTGTTTTTTTGGGTGCTGTAGGTGGTCCCAAGTGGGACAATGTAGAGCATGATAAGAAACCTGAACAAGCACTCTTAAAATTAAGAAAATCACTTTCTCTGTTCTCGAACTTAAGACCGGCAAATATTTTTAAAGCTTTAGTTCATTCATCTAGCTTAAAGCCTAATATAATTGAAGGTACGAATATTATGATTGTAAGAGAATTAACGGGCGGAATATATTTTGGTAGTCCTAGGGGTTTAGAAGCGGATAGAGGCTGGAATACATTAGAATATACAAAAAAAGAAGTTGAACGAATCGCCCATGTATCATTCAAGCTGGCTCAAAGTCGTTCAAAAAACTTAGTCTCAGTTCATAAATCAAATGTATTAGAGAGCTCTCAATTTTGGCAAAATATTATACATGATGTTCATAAAAATTATCCAGACGTAATGTTATCTGATATGTATGTGGATAATGCTGCAATGCAGATTATTCATAACCCTAAGCAGTTTGATGTAATTGTCACTCAAAATTTATTTGGTGATATTTTGAGTGATATCTCTGCTATGATTACAGGAAGCTTAGGAATGCTACCATCTGCAAGTATTGGTGATAATTTTTCTATGTATGAACCAGTTCATGGTTCTGCTCCGGACCTAGCGGGTAAAAATATTGCGAACCCTATAGCGTCTATTCTGTCTATTGCAATGATGATGGGTATTTCATTTAATGAAAAAACTATAGAATCGAATCTTCATCAAGCGGTTAGTGATTCATTAGATGCAGGATATGGAACTCCTGATATTGTAAACGATAAAAATAAAAATTTATCGACTGTTGAATTCACAGAACTGGTAATAGAAAACTATAGAAAACTTTTAACTAACAAAGATTAGAGAACCATAATGAGCGATAAAATAGTTATTTTTGATACTACCCTTAGAGATGGAGAACAAGCACCTGGCTCTTCTCTTGAAATTGAAGAAAAAGTCGAGATAGCAAAACAACTATCAAAATTAAATGTTGATGTAATTGAAGCTGGTTTTCCTGTTTCTTCAAAAGCTCAGTTTGAGGCTGTAGAAAGAATATCAGGCAGTACAGATGGTCCCATAATAGCCGCTCTAGCGAGGTCAATTCCGAAAGATGTAAAGAAAGCGTATGAGGCCTTAAAGAATGCAAATAATTATCGTATTCATACATTTGCGGGCACTTCTGATATTCATATCATGGGAAAGTTTTCAGATACGAAATACGGTATAAATCTTAACGAGAAAAGAGAAACAGTTATTAAAATGGCAACTGATGCAGTCACCTATGCTAAAACATTAACAGATGATGTTGAGTTTTCTCCTGAAGACGCTGGTAGAACAGATATTAATTATTTGTGCGAGATTATAGAGGCTGTCATTGATGCTGGCGCGACAGTAATTAATGTACCTGATACGACTGGATACACTATGCCTTTAGAATTTGGTGAAAAAATATTATTAATAAAGAAGAAGGTTAGAAATATTCGAAAGGCAATTATTAGTGTTCATTGTCATAATGATCTAGGGTTGGCAGTAGCAAACTCTCTGTCTGCGATATCATCAGGGGCGCGACAGGTTGAGTGTACCATAAATGGCATAGGTGAACGCGCTGGTAATGCCTCTCTCGAGGAAATAGTCATGAGTCTGAATGTTAGAAATGATTATTGGGACTTTGATACAGATATAGTCACAAAAGAAATTTATAATACCAGTAAAATGGTTTCTAAACATACTGGTATGATTGTTCAAGCAAATAAAGCCATTGTTGGTGACAATGCTTTTGCTCATGAATCAGGTATACATCAAGATGGATTTTTAAAAAACAGAGAAACTTATGAAATAATGACTCCTGAGTCTGTAGGTCTAAATAAAAGTAAAATTATACTTGGTCGTCATTCTGGTAGGCATGGTATCCAATCTAGGTTATCTGAATTAGGATACGAGCTTACTAATAAAGAGATGAATAAAGTTTATTCTAAGTTTTTAGAATTAGCGGATAAGAAAAAAGAAATATTCGATGATGACCTTAGAATATTGATGGGCGATAGAAATGTGAATAAAAATAACTCATACGAACTGGACTACCTTCATGTTAATAATGGCACTAATACTATACCCACCGCTACTGTACGCATAAAGACACCAGATAGTATTGAACAAGAATCTGCAACAGGTGATGGGCCTGTAGCAGCCTGTTTTAAAGCTATCAAGAGAGCTTTAAAGCTTGATTATGATATTAAGCTTCATGATTACAAGGTTAGATCGATAACCAGCGGAAAGGATGCATTCGGAGAAGTGATAATAAGACTGTTTATTAATGACTCTTTATATATATCAAAGGGAACATCAACCGATACAATCAAAGCAAGTGTTAAAGCTTATTTAGACGCATTAAACCAATATGAAAATGATAAAAACAGTAGATATCTTTTATTTATTGAAGAATCTGTGAACGTGTAGAACATGACACCAAAAACACTGTACGATAAAATTTGGGATTCCCATTGTGTTAAATCTAATAAAAACGGTTTTGACTTACTTTATATAGATAGACATTATATTCATGAAGTCACATCTCCACAAGCTTTTGAAGGATTGAGGATTGCAAAGAGGAGGCTTTGGAGGACCAATTCAAATTTTGCTGTACCTGATCATAATATCCCAACAAAGAACAGGCATAAAGGAATAACTGACCCCGTTTCAAAAATTCAAGTTGAGACTCTTGAAGAAAACTGCGAAAACTTTAATGTAAAAAAATTCAGTATGAATGATCCTAGTCAAGGTATTGTCCATATTATTGGTCCAGAGCAAGGTTTGACATTACCTGGAATGACTATTGTTTGTGGTGATTCACACACCTCAACACATGGTGCATTTGGTACATTAGCATTTGGAATCGGTACTTCTGAAGTAGAGCATGTATTGGCGACTCAGTGTTTAATTCAAAAAAGATCTAAGACTATGCTAATTAATATTAATGGTCAACTATCAAATGGGATTACAGCTAAAGATTTAATTTTATTTATAATAGGTAAGATTGGCACTGCAGGAGGAACTGGATATTCTATTGAATTTGGCGGTTCTGTTATTAGGTCGCTTTCTATGGAGGGAAGAATGACAGTATGCAATATGACTATTGAGGCTGGGGCTAGGGCAGGTCTTATTGGAGTAGACGATAAAACTATTCATTATTTACAAAATAAAAATTATGCTCCATCAAAAAATAAATTTGAAGAAGCAGTTAAGTACTGGAAGACACTTAACTCTGATAGCAACGCATCATTTGACAAAATTATAGATATTAATGGAGAAGATGTTAGTTCTATGGTGACCTGGGGAACATCCCCAGAGATGGTAACGAATATAAATGGAGAAATTCCTCTTGGAGCAGAAAAATCTTATTCCTCAGCTCTTAAGTACATGGACTTGGCTCCTGGAACAAAAATCAGAAATATTAAGCTTGATAAAATTTTCATTGGATCTTGTACAAACAGTAGAATAGAAGATTTAAGATCAGCGGCAGAAGTTGTAAAAAATAAAAAAATTAGCACCTCTATAAAACTTGCAATGGTAGTTCCAGGCTCAGGTCCAATAAAAAGACAAGCAGAAGAAGAAGGATTGGATAAAATATTTCTTGAAGCTGGATTTGAATGGAGAGATCCGGGCTGTTCTATGTGCCTCGCAATGAATGCAGATAGACTGAATCCAGGTGAAAGGTGTGCATCGACCTCCAACCGAAATTTTGAAGGAAGACAAGGGCAGGGTGGGCGTACTCATCTTGTAAGTCCTGCTATGGCTGCAGCTGCTGCTGTGGCTGGTCATTTCACAGATATTGAAAGCATATAATGGAAAAGTACAGAAAATTCAAAGGAATTGTAGCTCCACTTGATAAAAACAATATTGATACAGATGCTATTATACCGAAACAATATCTTAAATCTATATCTAGAGAAGGATTTGGAGTGAATCTATTTGATGAGTGGAGATATTTAGATATGGGTGAACCCGGTCAAGATCATTCTATAAGACGTATAAATAAAAATTTTATATTAAATAAAAAGCCCCATAATAGAGCTTCTGTGTTATTGACTGGAGAAAATTTCGGATGTGGTTCTAGCCGCGAACATGCTGCCTGGGCTATTAAAGATTTTGGAATAAAAGCCATCATAGCTAAAAGCTTTGCTGATATTTTTTATAATAATTGTTTTAAAAATGGCATTCTTCCAATAGAGCTAGGTGAAAAAGACATAAATACTCTTTTTAATGATTGCCTAGAAAAAGAAAACTATGAATTGACAATTGATTTAACCAATCAAGTCGTCAATGATAATTTTTATAATGAAATTAAATTTGAAATAAATCCTTATCAAAAAGAATCCCTTATAAAAGGGCTAGATGAAATTGGCCAAACCTTAGAGAATATTGACATTATAAAGAACTTTGAAGATAATTATAAAAATAAATTTCCGTGGTTATTTAATTAGATAGGTTTAGAAAATGAAAAATAAAGCAATAGAATTATTTGACACAACCTTAAGGGACGGAACGCAAGGTGAAGGCGTTAATTTATCGGTTGAGGATAAAATTAGACTAGCTAAGCGATTAGATGATTTTGGTATTAACATTATAGAAGGCGGCTGGCCTGGAAGCAATCCCAGAGATAAAAGTTTCTTCAAAAAAATTAAGTCCATAAACCTAAAACAATCAGAAATATGTGCTTTCGGTTCTACAGCTAGAAAGCTAAGTAATGTTGAGGGAGACCACAACTTATTATCATTGTTAGAAGCTGAGGTTGGAGTGATTACGATATTTGGTAAAACATGGCAACTACATTCTAAACATGGACTAGGAATATCTGATCTAGATAATGCAAAACTTATTGAGCGTTCTGTTGCTTTTCTTTCAAAAAACGGAGTGCGGGTCATCTTTGATGCAGAGCATTTTTTTGATGGATATCAACAATCTGAATCATTTGCATTAGAAATGTTAGATGCAGCCGTAAATGGCGGTGCAGATACACTAGTATTGTGTGATACTAATGGTGGCTCTCTCCCAAATAATATTTATGATGTCACAAGAAAAGTTGTTGAACGATATTCTTTGCCAATTGGTATTCATTCACATAATGATAGTGGCTTAGCTGCCGCAAATACGCTAACGGCAGTATCAGCAGGAGCATTACATGTTCAAGGAACTATAAATGGCGTAGGAGAAAGATGCGGAAATGTTAGCTTAGCAACAGTAATACCAAATTTAGTATTAAAAATGAATGTAACTACAAAGACTGACTTAAAGTTACCGAACCTTGCCAGTTTGGTGAGTTTTACCTATGATATTATGAATATGCATCCTAACACTCAAGCTCCATTCATAGGCAAATCTGCATTCGCGCACAAAGGTGGAATACACGTTAGCGCAGTTATGAAAAATAGCTCTATGTATGAACATATAAAACCAGACATAGTTGGAAATAAGCAAAGAGTTCTTGTTTCTGACCTTTCTGGAAAAAGTAATATCAGCTTTAAAGCAAATGAATTAAATATAAACTTTAAAAACTCCAAAGAAATTACTGGTAAACTGATTTCTAAAGTAAAAGATTTAGAGTTTAAAGGCTATCAATTTGAAGCAGCTGATGCATCTCTAGAGCTTATTATTCGAGAGCTGTCTGGTGAATATAGTCCTTTTTTTACTGTTATAGATTCAAACGTACATATTTCGCATGGTGAAAATGATAGCGCAAAATCTGATGCTACTTTAAAGGTCTTGGTAGATGGAGATATTGAGCACACAGCTTCTGATGGAGATGGTCCTGTTGATGCTTTGAATAATGCTCTTCGCAAGGCCTTGTCTCGATTTTTTCCGCACTTAAAAGATGTTAGACTAACTGACTATAAAGTTCGCGTATTAAATGAACAAGAAGGCACTGGCGCAAAGGTTAGAGTTTTGATTGAAAGCACATATGGAGATGAGTCGTGGTCAACAATTGGTGTTTCGAAAAATATTATTGATGCTAGTAGGCAAGCTTTAAGTGACAGTTTTAACTTTAGGCTTGCTCAAATATCTAAATGGAGAAAAAAAAGCGGTGAAGAATTACAATCAGCTTAATAAAGATATGCCTTTAACAAAAAAAAATAAAAACAACTATTCAAGTACCAGTCTAACTGAAGATGATGGCCAATCTAAAAAGCTAGAAGAAAAAATAGTTACAAATAAGACAGGTTCAAAATCTGCTTTTAGCAAAGATGTAAATGATCCTTCAGAAAGAGGACATGATTAATACTTTTATCTAAGCTTCCATTAATACTGTCCTATAACTTTCATAACCCCCACTGTGCTCTACTATCTTTTCTTCTCGAACTTCTAATAGTCTAGTTGAAAGAGAAGAGATAAACTCTCTATCATGGCTAACAAAAATAATTGTTCCTTCAAATATACTTAGAGCATGATTTAGGGCTTCTATTGATTCCATATCTAAGTGATTAGTCGGTTCATCTAATATTATGACATTTGCCCTTTGTAGGATGATTTTTCCAAATAGCATTCTACGTTGTTCTCCGCCAGATAATACACTAATTGGTTTATTAATATCATCTTGATTGAACAATAATCGACCTAATGTGCCTCTTATAGTTTCTAGATCATCATCTTTATGACTCCATTTAGCCATCCAATCAATCAAACTTATATCGCCTTTGAATTCATCGCTGTGATTTTGCGCAAAATAGCCAATAGATGCATTTTCAGACCATTTAATAATACCTTTATCAGAAAAACTGCTTTCAATGATACATTTAAGTAAAGTTGTTTTACCGATTCCATTTTCACCAACAATAGCGATTCTATCGCCAGTATTAATAGTCATATTAAATTTTTTAATAACATTTAAATCATCATAAGACTTAGAAATGTTTTCGATGTCAACCACCTTGTTATGAACTTTTTGTTCTTGTTTAAATCTAATAAATGGGTAAACCCTGCTAGAAGATTTAATATCTTCTAATTTTATCTTATTTATTTGGTTTGCCCTTGATGTAGCTTGCTTAGCTTTAGATGCATTTGCAGAAAAACGACTAACAAATGATTGTAATTCTTTTATCTTTGCTTGTTTTTTTGCGTTCTCGTTCATAAGTGTTTCTCTGGCCATGGTTGCTGCAATCATAAAGTCATCATAGTTTCCGTTGTATAATCTTATTTCGCCGTAATCTAAATCTGCCATATTTGTGCATACACTATTTAAAAATCGTCTATCATGAGAGATGACAATCATCAAACAATCTTTGTTTTTTAACGTGTTTTCAAGCCATCGAATAGTATTTATATCAAGATTGTTTGTCGGCTCATCCAATAGTAGTATGCCTGGGTCGCCAAATAGAGCTTGCGCTAAGAGTACTCGTAATTTCAAACCTGGAGCAATAGAACTCATTGGCTTGTCGTGGTCTTCGATTGGAATTCCAAGTCCCAGGAGTAGTTCCTCAGCATTCGCTTCAGCCGTATATCCATCCATCTCTCCAAATTCAACTTCTAATTCAGCGACTTTCATTCCTTGCTCATCAGTCATTTCAGGCAGACTATAAAGTTTTTCTCTCTCATTTTTGATTTTCCAGAGCAAATCGTGCCCCATAATAACACAATCAGATACTTTTATATCTTCATATGCAAACTGATCTTGACTCAGTTTTGAAACTCGTTTATTTTTATCAATCGATACGGTTCCAGAGGTAGGTTCTAATTCACCCGTAAGTATTTTCATAAAGGTTGATTTTCCAGAACCGTTTGCACCAATGAGGCCATATCTATTTTTATCAGAGAAAGCGACGGATATACTTTCAAATAATGGCTTCGAACCGAATTGCATGGAAATATTAGATGTAGTAATCATATTTGATTTTAGGTCTCTTTTTTAAATTTATAAATTTTTAGGAGGGGAGTTTAACAAAAACCAGTATACGATTAAAGGACGTATTTAAAATTATGGAAGATTTGTTTTTTTTAATTGAAAACACAAAATGCAAAAGTATAAACCAAGGTTAAGTATTTACAATGTTTTCGATTAATAATTAATTATTTTAGTAAAATTAAACATGATTAAATACACTATAATATTATTTTTAATAAACTTTGTTTTTTCACAAGTTGTTCAAGTTGGTTCTGGTAGCTATACGACTAGTTTTCCTGGTACTGATGAGGCCGGAAGAAATAGCTATCCATCAGGACAACCACAAACAATTGGACCAGCTTCAAACAAGCATATACCAACTAATGATTGGTGGTCCTCGGTTATAAAAAATGACCATGTAAGTAATCTCTTTAACTATCCGATGGCTCTTAAAACAGTAAATAAAGGTTTAGTTGTGAGTTATTTACCATGGGGGGTATACGATGATCAAGAACCAATAATTATTGGTCTATCTGGATTGAGCTCATCTAAAGCAAAAGTATATGATTTTTCTGATTGGACTGTAACGTTAGACTGGACAGATGAAAATAATTCCCTCCAAGCCACTTCTGGCGTAGGCATGCCTTTTATTTATTTTAATAAAGACACAAATTCAGAAGTTGAAATAGAAGTAAACCTAGGTCAAGTCACTGTTTTAAGTGAAAAAATGATAATAGAGGATGCCAGAAATGGAGCAGATTTTGTTATTTATGCTCCTACCGGGAGTTCTTGGCAACAATCTGGTAATAAGTATACCTCCAGCTTAAATGGTCAAAATTATTGGTCACTTGCTATGCTGCCACAAGACTACAGCAACCTTAATTCAGTTGTCGCGGATCTACAGAAATATGCCTACGTTTTTCCTCAAAACACCTCTGTTGAATGGTCATATGATAATAACAACTCAGTCGTTTATACTGACTTTTTAGTAGAAGTAGATATTAAAGAAGGCTCATACGAAAATATTTTACAAGGTTTACTTCCTCACCAATGGAATAATTTATCTGATGAGTCACCCTATCCATATGAATATTCATATAATAGCGTAAGGGGTGAACTAAAAATGTTAAATGGAAATAATTTCAGTACAAAAAATTTATTTTCCGGGATTCTTCCAACTTTACCAGATTTGCCCCATTATAGTGAGAGTTATAATCCAGCGGATTTACAAAATAAAATTTCACAAATTGAGAATAATCAACTTGCAACATGGACCGACTCTTACAACGAAGGCCAAGTAATGAACCGCTTAGTTCAGACCGCTAGAATAGCTCATGAATTAGGTAATACAGAAGCAAGAGATCAGATGATTGTGACAGTCAAAAATAGGTTAGAAGATTGGTTAACAGCTTCTTCATCTGAAGTTGCTTTTATTTTCTACTATAATTCTACTTGGTCCACATTAATTGGTTACCCTTCAGGGCATGGTCAAGATAACAATATTAACGATCATCATTTTCATTGGGGTTATTTTATTCATGCTGCATCATTTATCGAACAATTTGATCCCGGTTGGGCAGATGAATGGGGTGAGATGGTAAATCATTTAGTGAGAGATGCTGCATCATCTAATAGAGATGACCCTAATTACCCATTTTTAAGAAGTTTTAGCCCTTTTGCAGGCCACTGCTGGGCAAATGGATTTGCTACTTTTCCTCAAGGAAATGACCAAGAATCTACCTCTGAAAGCATGCAGTTTAATTCCTCATTAATACACTGGGGAAGCGTTACAGGTAATGATGAGATCAGAGACCTAGGTATTTATTTATATACCACAGAAAGAACAGCTATTGATGAGTACTGGTTTGATATGTACAATAGAAACTTTGGTGATAATCAACAATATAGTTTAGTCTCAAGGGTCTGGGGGAATTCATATGACAACGGGACATTCTGGACTAATGATATAGCAGCTTCCTACGGTATTGAAATGTATCCAATTCATGGTGGGTCTTTTTATTTATCTCATAATTTAGAATATACTACTAATCTATGGACAGAGATCACTAGCAATACAGGGATTTTAAACAATGAGATAAATCCAAATTTATGGCATGATGTGTTTTGGAAATACCTTTCATATATTGATGCTCCTGCTGCAATTGAACTTTACAATTCGAATCCAGATAGAATTTTAAAGTTTGGAATCTCAGATGCTCAAACATATTACTGGCTACATAGTATGAATGCATTAGGACAATATAGGTCTGAAATCACAGCTAACTGGCCAATTGCTGCTAGTTTTAATAAGAATGGACAGATTACATACGCCGCTCATAATTATACGGAAGAACCGTTATTAGTATCTTTTTCTGATGGATATCAATTAACCGTGAATCCAAAAGACATGGGCACAAATAGAGGAGAAGCTATAGCAGGTTCAATACAAACAGATTTTGTTCAGTCATACATAAATGGTAGTGCTTTAATTAGCTTTGAATCCCAAAATCAAAATATTACAAGATTAGAGTTTTATGATAACGGAGATCTAATTGGTGAGGTAACATCACAACCATTTGAGTTCACAGCCCAAAATCTGTCTTTGGGAACTCATAATATTTACGGTAAAATGTTTTCTGGTTCTGAATTTGGATTAACCAATTTTATTACAATTGTTGTTGGGGAACAGTTAGCCTATAACAATTCTGAAAACAATATCCCGGGTATTATTGAACCGGGTAAATATGATGCTTTTGAAGGAGGCTTAGGCCAAAATATTTCATATTTTGATAATTCACTTAACAATGAAGGAGACTATAGGACTGATGAATACGTTGATGTCGAATACTCTGGAAATATCGAAGGACCAACTCTGGGCTGGATTGAGCCAGGTGAATGGGTTGAATACTCGATAAATGTTCTTGCCTCTGGCTACTATGACTTAGACTATAGATATGCTTCAGATATTGCGGGTGGAGGTGGCCCTTTTCATTTTGAGATAAATGGAGAAATAGTTAGTGATAATATATATGCTGCTAATACAGGGGATTGGTATAACTGGCAAACGGGAAATTCTCAAAACATTGAACTAAATACAGGAAAACATGTTCTAAGGATTGTTTTTATACAGGGTGGATTTAATCTAGGTAGGTTAAATTTTACGTTTAATAGAAATTTAGATTATAACCCACCATTATCAAACGCAGGGGAGGATGTACTAGTAATTTTACCAAATTCAACTGCAACTCTTAATGGTAGCTTAAGTTCAGATATTGATACAGATAATTTAAATTTTCAATGGGTTCAAATATTTGGCCCTAATACTGTAAGTATAGTAACACCACTAACTGTAGAAACAAATATCACAGGATTAATAGAGGGTACATACAAGTTTAAACTTATTGTAGATGATAATTCTCACTCATCAGAAGATTACGTAAATATTTTTGTTTCTGATTCTGAATACCTATCACCTTCTGTTTCCTTAAATACATCCAATTTAAGTGAGACATATTATCAGGGAACTTCTATAGAGCTTATTGCTAGTGCGACTGATATTGATGGAGAGATTGAATTAATTCAATTTTATGATAATGACATAATTATTACCGAAATAATTGAAGAACCATTTGAATACCTTTGGGAAAACATTTCATTGGGGTATCATACTATCAAGGTTATTGCAACAGACGATGATGGCTTATCTTCTGAATCAAACTCATTTGAAATTGAAATAATTGAGGCGCCATCATGCATAGGCGGTCCAGGCAATGGCGACTATACATATGAATTTTCTGACGATATAAATAACCCAACGCTTACTTTTATACCAAGTCAAGGGCATGTGGGAAACCCAACTTGTATTCTTTATTATAGCACAGGGGGAACACCGCCAGGATACAATGTAAGCCCTAATATTCCATTTCAAATAAATGCAAATGAAGGTGAGATGATACAGTTTTATTACACATATTCGTATAATGGTTTAGAGAGGAACACATCCGCGGAACCACATACATATGAAGTTGGAAGCTGTTTTAATGGAGAGCTAGATACCGAAATCGATCCTGTTCCACATTTATTTTTGTTAAAGCAGAATTATCCAAACCCATTTAACCCTATAACAAAGATTCAGTATGAATTACCAATAAGAACAATTGTAAATGCAAATATATATAACCTTAAAGGTGAAAACGTAAAGTCTTTAGTTAATTCTGTTCAATCACCAGGATATAAAGAAATTATGTGGCGCGGAGAAAATAATTTAGGTTCAATTTTACCCGCAGGTGTATATATTTTATCCCTACAAACAAAAGAGTTTAATAGTTCAAAAAAAATGATACTACTAAAGTAGTTTTAGCTTTTTAAAGATATTCCTTAATTATTTATTACTTTTTTTGATAACTAGATTAGCTATCTAATATTAAATTCGCTAATCTTCAATTAAGAATGAAATTATTACTAGCTACTATAATATTATGTACCTGTGTTTTTGATATTTCTTTTTCACAACGGGTTGTTGGTTATTATCCACAATGGGTTCAAGGAAATCTTCATCCTTCAGAAATAGACTATAGTGTAATTACACATGTAAATCATGCTTTCGCATGGCCTGATGAAGAGGGTAATATTTTACACTATGATGATATGATTTCTCAATCAATTACTAGCGTTGTACATGACCATGGTGCAAAAATTTTACTGAGTTTAGGCGGTTGGGGAAATTCATGGGGATTTGCACCATCAGTCGAATCCGAAGAAGCGCGTTCTATTTTTATTGATAATATCATTAGTATTTGCGAAAATAACAATTATGATGGAATTGACATTGATTGGGAGCATCCAACCGGTGTCACTCAAAAAAATAATTTAAGTCATTTTATCGCTGAATTAAGACAAGCATTTAATGAACTATATCCTGAGTGGTTAATATCTATGGCTGTACCTGTTTCCAATTGGTCTGGGCAGCATTATGATTTTAATTCATTGATCCAAAATGTTAGTTATTTTAATGCAATGACATATGATTTCCATGGGTCTTGGACCGATCACGCAGGTCACAATGCACCATTATATCCTTCTCCCGTGAACGATCCCGATGGAGCAGTAAGCACTGGTTTTAATTACCTTTCAAATACCCGAGGTATTCCTCGAAGTAAGATTAATATCGGTTTGGCTTTCTATGGCAAACAATACAATGCTTTAGACATAAATCAGTCTTTTCAAGGTGAAGTATCATCACTACTGTATAATCAATATGAGCATTATATTAATAACGGCTGGGATTATAATTGGGATAATACAGCTCAATCACCATATTTACGAAATTCGACACAAGACCAAATCATTACCATAGAAGATTCTACTTCTATTGCGCGAAAAAGTGATTATGTGAAAGATAATCAAATTGGCGGCTTAATGATATGGGCTCTTAGTTATGATATTATAGATGGTAAACAAAGATTAATTAATTCTTTAAAAACCAATTACCTGGGTATTGATATTAATTTACCTGAAAGTTATAAACTTGAAATGAATAATTATCCTAATCCATTTAACGGGTATACAAATTTTGTTTTTCTATTACATCGCGATTCAAATGTAGACTTATCCATATATGATTTAAGAGGAAATTTGATTAAAAATATAATTAGTGATTTTAAACATAGTGGTTATTATGAAATGAATTGGAACGCCAAAAATCAATTTGACCAAGAAATAAGCTCGGGCGTTTATTTTTATCAATTAATCGTAGATAAAACACTCTTATCAAACAAAATGATATATCTAAAATGATTATACTTGAAATATTTTATAATGCTTTTAGTGTCAGACTATGTATTTAAGAATAATCATTTTCGTAATAGTCGCCTATGTGTTTTGGTATATATATAGGTTTATAAGTTTAAATCGAAAAGAACTCAGTATGATATTCAAGCGAGGAAAGTTTTTTTACTCAAATCCTTATATAAAACAAGAAATAGTAACATCAACTTTAAAATTCCTTTTTAAGTTACTACGAAAGTTTTTTTTTAAAATATGATTATCAAAACGTAAATAATTAGACTATATGAAAAAAAACAGTAACTATACATATATTTTATTCATCGTCATCATTTTCGTTTTAATAATTTTTATTTTAACAAATGTAGATTTGTCTTTTTATGAAAATTACAATAGAGTTATATCTGAGCCAGATTCTTTAGAAACTATTGACTTAGAGTTGTAACATGAAAACATCAAGAATAGTAGAAAGAGAAATTATTAGGGAAATAAGATTAAAACTCAGATTGTATTTCCCCGAACTTCAATCTTTTATTGACAAAAAAATTATAACTAAAAATGATTGGATATTTTTCGGGATGATTCAGCTAAACCTTGTTAAGTGCTTTACGATAACCCCAGAAGATGCTATAAGAAAATCTAAAGCACAAATAAATCAAATAACTAAGTTTTATGAATTAGAGACGCGTGTTAGAAAAACCGCGTTGAGTAGTAATTCTTTTTTGAAAGAAAACGATTTAAATAAGTTAGAGTTATCAAATAGAATGGTTTTCTATAATGATCATCGGAAATACTGGAAAACGCGTAAGGATTCTAGTGAATTATATTTTAATTATGAAGTTTTCTTGTTTTTATACTACAAATGGATGAAAAGTTTTGAATTAGATAAAGAAAGCTCCATAAGTCTAATATTAGATATTATGATGTTATCTAATTATTATAGTAAAAACTATTTTGACTTTGATAGACTTTCTAAGGAACGAGTGTTAATATTGAAAGAAATGAAAATATCAAGCGGAGCTTTGTTAATTAAAGGAAAAAACGGCCAAAATATAATAGGCGCAACTTTTGATAACGATAATGATGATAAAAAGAAATTCATTCGAGAAATGAACGCACACTTATTGTAGTATTAATTTTTTGTTTATATATCTAATATTAATTTTTTTTAGGTATATTTATAGTACAATCTGAATAATTATTATAAATATTTACTTTTTAGGAGAATATTATGGAAATAATATCCAAATTATTTAAAATTCGCTCTTTATTATTATCGTCTATGGCGGTGTTCATGGTGGTATTCTTTTCTAGCTGCGAAGAGCAAATTGATGATCTCTGGGATGCTGATGGAGATTCTCAGACTGAAAACCCAATTATTGGTGATTGGTACGCTGATTCTATTAGTTCTTTTTCTAGTTGCGTAAAAACAGAAGATAGCACTTCAAATGTCCTTACTGATTCATACATAGATAACTATAATCTTTGGTTATTATCAGATGGGAGCTTGCAATTGTTTTTTGATCAAAGCGTAAACCTAAAATATGAGTGTGAGGACTATTATGGCACATGGAGTAATAGCGAAGGTTGTAGTGACTCTTATTACGAATATTATGATTATACACCAATAGAGTTCTGCAATAACTATTACGAACATAATCAGTATAATATTGAGACAACTGAATGCAGCCAAAGTGCGGCTATAACTGGCACTTGGACTTCTAATGAGGCTAACTCAACCGTTACTGTAAAAATGGATTCTGTATGCGTCAACTCTTTTGATAATCCTTCGTACATTACTGATGTTGATGCTTGCAATAACCTAGAATATGGTAGCTTCAAATCAACTATCGAAAGAACATTTACGTATTCTATCGATAATGTAAGTGGGAATGTGAATCTTGAAGGCTCTTGGTTTAATACCGATTCTTCTTGCGTTAGCTTCTATTTGTCGTTGCAATAGATATTTAATTTTTTCTAATCAAATCCCTGCTATGCGGGGATTTTTTTTATCATATCTTGAATAATATTTTTTTTATAGCACTTCTTGTATTTGTAGAATTTTTGTTTTCTATGAACTTTAGTTGGAAAAAGAATGTCATTGATGATAAGATATTAACATTAAAAAAAAATAGTTCTAACGAAGAGAGAGTCTTCTCATCTCGAGTCAGAGGTGAAATAACAATTTATATAAATGGTAATGACCTTAGTCTTATTATCAATTGGGGTGAATTTGCTAATACTTCTAATGCAAATATTTATTACAACTTAAATAAGTACGGTTTCTATGAGGGCAATTGGCCTATGTCAAAAGATGGTAAAAGTTCATATTGTCCTAATCCCGAATTACTTTTAATGGAAATATTAACCGAGGATACTTTGGTAATTGGTTTAAGACCAAAAAATAATAATGAAATCCGATATATCTTTGACATATCAGATATAAATCTAATTGTTTATGATAATATTAAATTTTTTAATTCAATTTCTAATTTATTGATTAGTCCATTTAATGGTCAAAAATTCCCAGATAAAGATAGTTTAAGTCTATTTTATAGGCATCAAATTAAGCTTGAGCGTGATACCCGCTTGCTAAAAGATAATCTTGAGCACAATGACAGGTATTTTTTCAATCCATTTTGGTTTATGGATAGTTTAAGTAAAAACTATCAATTAGAACTCTCTGACGTAATTTTATTTTATTTTAACAGGTGGTTAAAGAAAACTGGCACTCTTTTTACTGAAAAAGATATAAGGGTATTAAAAACCTTAAATAAAAAACTAGTAATTATTCCATACGATTCTATTTACAACGTAAATCTAAGAGGTAATAGCATTTTAGGTTATAGAATTAATATAAATAATAAATATTTAACAACTTTTACCGCATCAAATAAAAATCAAGTAAATAGCATAGTCTTGTTTTTAAAAAATAGAATGAAATCAAATTTAAATAGTTAGGAGTGTTTACGCTTTGATACAAATAATAAATCGAATTCATATAATATTGGTTTTTATTCTGTTTAGTGTTTATTCATGTAGCTCTATGGCTCCTTTTATGACAAGTAAAGTAGATAACTCAACTAGAACTTTTTCAGCAGATATATATAGAGATATTATGGGCGTACCTCATATTTTTGGAAAAACAGATGCGGATGCTGTCTTCGGACTTGCATTCGCACATGCAGAGGATGATTTTAAAACTATTCAAGATCTTCTATTGGGTGCTAGAGGTATGCTTGGCGCCAAGTATGGAGTTAAATTTTCACCTGTTGACTATTATGTTGAACTTATTGGCGTTTGGGAAGATATAAATAACCGTTATGATGATGAAATCCCTGAACATATTAAGCTTATTTGTGAAGCATATGCTCAGGGTATTAATAAATATGCATTTGAACATCAACAAGAGGTAGAAAAAGAATTATTTCCGCTAACGGGGAAGGACATCATTGCTGGATGGATGTATCAAATCCCATATTTATACGGTATAGAAAAAGTTTTAGGTAAATTATTTAAAAGTAGTAAACCAAGCTTTTCTTCAAATATTACTTCTAAAAATGATGATTTTGATCCTCTGAATATTGATTTAATCGGTAGTAATGTTATCGCAGTTGCACCTAATAAATCCGAGGATGGATATACTAGACTTTTATTAAATACACATCAACCATGGAGCGGTCCGACAGCATGGTATGAAGCTCAAATACATAGCGAAGATGGTTTAAACATGACTGGTGGACTTTTTCCAGGATCGCCTTTGGTAAATCATGGTCATAATGAAAATATTGGTTGGTCTTTTACCTCTAATAACCCTGATTTGATAGATATTTACGAATTAGAAATAAATCCGTTAAATGAAAATCAATATTTATATGATGGTGAATGGAGAAATTTAGATTCCAGAGAAATTAAATTAAAAATAAAGATTCTCGGGCCTTTTAAGTGGACAGTTAAAAAGAAAGTATATAAATCTATTCATGGACCTGTATTGAAACAATCACATGGTACGTACGCAATAAAATATGCAGGAATAAATGAAATGAGGACTGTAGAGCAGTTTTATAGAATGAATAAATCAAAGAACATGAAAGAATTTAAAAGTGCTATGGAAATGCAGGCGCTACCAATGTACAACACTGGGTATGCTGATAAAGAAGGAAATATCTTTTATGTATATAATGCACTAATACCAAAAAGGAGTAAGGGCTATAATTGGAATCAAATTGTTAAGGGTAACACATCTAAAACCAACTGGAATGAATATATAAAATTTCAAAATCTTCCTCAAACTACAAATCCACCTTCTGGGTATTTCCAAAATTGTAATGCCAACCCATTTTTAGCTACGGGCTTTCTTGATGAGATAACATCAAAGGGCATCACAAAGGATGCTGGTATTGAGACTCATCAAACAAATAGATCGCTTAGAGCT
>ENA-UOXV01003001-UOXV01003001.1-marine-metagenome-genome-assembly--contig:-NODE-3001-length-21298-cov-5.006637_pt1 | contig 21298 bp, 10 predicted proteins | sample MGYA00238165_ERZ766961 | MGnify/ENA primary metagenome ERZ766961 (study PRJEB28924, sample SAMN03173240) | marine metagenome | biome: Marine; feature: Water; material: Subsurface seawater | place: North...
TGGGGTTGATTTTGGCGAAGTCCTGGAGCAGCACTGCGACCATCTCTTCGTTCCGCTTATGGCGATTGCTCTGCACTGCGTCTGCTGTCAGCGCCAAAAAGTTGGGGTCGCGCCGGCGCTGGTTCAGGCCCCACGCGCGGCGCAGCTTGTTTTCCTCTTTTACCTTGCCCGCTGAAACCGCGAGGTGCAGCGGGGTGAGGTCATCTCCGTCCTTGATATTGGCGTTGATGCGCGGCGTGCGAGCCAGCTCTTTGAGGGCAGCTGCGGAACAGTGCCGGACCGCGTAGTGCATCGCGCTCGCCTTTTTCGTATCGCGCATATTCACGTCGACCCCGGCTGCGACCAGAAGCTCGATCGCCCCGGGGTTGTCGGCGGCCGCAGCCGAGCACAGGAAAGGCATGCCGCCGTCGACGGCCCTGCCCGATGCGAGGGAAGTAGACGCCGCCAGGAGTTCTTTGGCCTTGGGTGCGTCTTTGCAGCGAATGGCGAGCTCAAGAGATATTGCAAGAAATGCCTCAATCTTCTCCAACGATTCGCTCGTACCCGAGCGCTTAAGGCAATCTTGCGCCTTCCACAGTAGCTCGAGCGCGGCACTGGCCTTCTCCAGGTGTGCGGCTAGCTCCTGTTCAAGCTCCGGAAGCGTCTTGAGCTCTGTCGCCATATCGAGCTGCGACATTGCCTCGCGCTGCTTTTGCGAGCCCTCCAGCTCCAGCGAGAGCGACGTGACGATAGATTCAAATTCCTGCGCTTCCGACAGCTTGGCCTTGCTCGGGCCAGGAGCTCTGTCGGCATCAGGCGCGAGGATACCCTTGGCGACAGCCGCGAGGCGGCACGCCTCCCAGATGTCATCCATCTCCTTGGCCACCTTGCTGAGGCGCTGCCCCGCCAACTCCTCTCGCGCCTCAGCCTCGCCCATCCGCACGCGCCCCTTCAGCTTCATCAGCACCTTGCCCAGCAGCTGCGCCACCTCCTCGCTGCGCGCCGCTCCTGCGGGGCCCGCCTCGGGAGCGACATTGACGGCGCGCGCAATGTTACGAGCAGCATCCTCGAGGCGGTCCGCCTCGAGTGCCGCCACCACCTCTTTGATGGCCGTGTTCATGGTGCGCAGCTGCATCTCGTGCTCTGCCACCTTCTCCTTGAGTTCAAAGAGGGCGGGCAGCATGTCCTCGCGCTCGGCGGCTTCCCCGCATTCCTCGTATAACTGCAAAGCCTGGTCGAGGAGGTTGTGGAACCCGTCGAGGTCGCCCTTGTCCGCTGCTGCCGCCGCTTGCGAGTGAAAGCTGCGCGCAGTATCCAACTTGGCGATCTCCTGGTTGACAACCTTTTCTAAGCGGTCAAGACCAAAGGTCAACTTCTCACCCTCTTCGCCTGCGTGCTGCAAGGCCGCGCGCGAGCGCAGAAGCTCACGCTTGCAGCCGACAAGGTCTCCTGCTGTCCGCCGGTCCTTGGCCGTCTGTAGCGCCTCTTGCCCCGCCGCGAGGCAGAAGCCCTGGTCGTGCTCGCTCCGTACCTCCAGCGCGCAAAATTCGCGCAGCTGCTCGCTGCTCAGCCCGCGTGCCCCGCTCTGCACGTTCGCGCGAACCAGCGCGTCCTGCAGCTCCCCGAGCACCCGCTCCTCGTAGCTCTCGTCCGCTCCGCCCCCGCCCGCGGCCCCACGCCGCCGCGGGTTCGTCTCATACAGCAGCGCGGGCAGAGCGCCGGGCGCGCCGAGCGGCGCCGACCGCAGCCGCCTCGTGATGGCCCCCATCTGGTCCCGCAGCAGGCGGTTTCGGGCGGCCGACGCCTCTGCGTCCGCCGCCGCCTCCGCGCGCCGCTGCGCCTCGGCCGCCTCGAGAAGCTCCGCTGGCGTCTTGGCGCGCGGTGTCGGAAAGCGCCGGTTGCGCCGCAAGAACGCCAGCAGCGTGGGCAACTCGCCGTCCACCGCCGCCAGCCCAACCAGTGCCTCGCGCAGCCCAGCGCCGTACAGCGAGTGGGGATTGTTCTCCTGCGCCAGCACGTACATGCGGAACAGCGCCGCGTGGCGCTGCGCAAAGGCGTGCCGCGCTGTCTCGGCGCGTTCGTGCTCGGCCAGCTTCGTGCGCCGCGCCTCTGCCTGCGGCAGCAGATCGCCTAGCACCGCGTTCTCTGCCTCCTCTGCCTCCGCCAACTCCCGCACCGCGTCGCGCTCAGCCTGCAGCGCCGCCTCCATTTTCCGCCTCGCGCCCGGCCAGCCGTAGCGCTCTGCGTCCGTCGCCTCCCGCAGCTTCTTCTTGGCGTGCACCTCCGCCGCGTTCGCCTCCTCCCGCTCCCGCAGCGCGTCTCGCACGCTCTGCTCGATCACCCCCAGCTCCGCGTTTACCTCTGCGGCCGTCGCCCGCACCTTGTCGAGCTGGGCGCTGGCGGCTGCCGCCTCCTCCTCGCAGCGCCGCAGCTCGCCGCGGAGCCAGAGGTAGCAGAGCAGCTCCGTGAACCCCGCCTGGACGAGCGCCGGGGCGCTCTCGAGGTCGTGCAGGTACAGGTACGCCATCGCCAGCTGCTTGGCCATCTCCGCCCCGACCTCGTGCGCCTGAAGCCCCCGCAGCACGAGCACGTGCGCCGCGGTCTTGTGCACCGAGTGCCGCTCGCGCGCCGCCCCTGCGGGCACTTCCGCGGGCGCTTGCCCCATGGCACTGTAGCCGGCGCGGTAGTGAAGTGTGCGGCCCTGCTGCTGGTAGAGCCGCTCGTCGCTCCGCAGCAGCAGCGACCGCGCGTCCGCGTCGAGCAGCGTGGCGTGCGCGCCGAGCGTCGCGCGCTGCGTGCGCAGGCGCTCGCGCATCGTCCCGGCGTCCACCAGGCTGACGCGCACGCGCGGCCCGGCGGGCTCCTGCCCGGTGTCCAGCGGCCCCTCCGCGGCGCCGCCGCCCTGTGCGCCCAGCAGGTCCTCGCCCGCGGCGCGGAAGGAGGCGAAGAACTGGCGGACGCGGGACAGGATCCCCGCTGCCTCCGCCTCGCTCGCGACGGCCGCCCCTGCGCCCTCGGCCTCCAGCTGGTAGGCCACGCCGCTCGCACCCCCCGCGTGGAGCGTAAGGCTCGCGGCCGTCACCGCCACCCCGCGCTCCTCGCCCGTGAGCCCCGCGGTGGCACTGCCCCCGAGCGTCCCCGCCAGGTTCCCGAGGTGCAGCGTCAGGTCCGGCGCGCCCCGCGCCCCGCGACCCGCGCCGCCGGCGCCCCGCTGCCGCGGCGCGGGCTCCCACCAGGGGCGCGTGACGCCCGCGTGGGCTGCAGGCTCGGCCGCAGACAGTGCGGGGGACGCCGCGGGGTCCTGCGCAGGCGAGGGACCCGGCGACCGCGGGGCGGCGGCGGCGGCGGCGGTGGCTGCGGCGGCCGCGCGCGTCGCGGACGGCGGCGCACGCTTGCGCGCGGAGCCTCGCGTCGGAGCCGCCGCGGCCTGCGAGGGCAAGGAGAAGCTGCTGGAGGGAAAGAGCTTCTGGAACCGCTCCATCACCGGGTCGCGCGCCTTGCGCACAAAGACCGGCGCGCCCCGCACGTACGAGAGCCCTGCCTCTTTGAGCGTAGCGTGCGTGTGCGAGCGCGGCCGCCTTGCCGACAGAAGTCGCACACGCTCCCCAGTCTGCGTCTGCGCCTCTGCGTTCCCTAGCAGCCGGAACAGTTCCAGCTCCGCCTCGCGCGTCTTGGCTTCGAGCGCGGCAGCAGCATCCTCCTCATCCTCTTCCCTGTGTCGCAGCGTCCGCGTCGAACCGCGCAACGAGGCCGGGTGCTGTGCGTTGCTGTCGATGAGGGTGACAGACGAGCGCCGCCTCGGCCACGCGCCCGCCGAGGAGTCGGGCGAGTCGGGCGAGCGGCCCTCTCGAGCCGACCGCGCGTCCGCCGCCAAGCCCACAGCGGCGCGCGTGGTCTGCATTGTGGTGCGCAGAATGTCTTTCGAAGAGCGCCGCTGCGAGAAAGATGTTGGGCTTTTTCCAGGACTCTGAGCCGAATCCTCGGAGAGAAATGATGCTTCTTTGCGCAAGGCCGCGCCGTGCGAGGCGGAGACCGAGGGAGTGCTCATCGAAGGGGACGACGACTCCTCACCGTCTGTCAGGCTCTCCCGCGTGTCATCCAGGCTCGTTGCCACGCTGATATCCACTAAACTGGGCTGCCGCCGCTCTGGCGAACCCGCTGCCGATGCATCTTTTCTGATAGGCGACGCGCCTTGGTTGTCGTCCGCGCGCTGCTCCTCGGCCGAAAGGGGCCCGAGCTTCTCGACCGGCACGCGCGACGCCTCCTGCGCCGCCTGGCGCTCACGCAGCTCCCTCGCTGCTGAAATAAATTGTCTCGTGAGCGCCTCATCCCCGAAGAAGAGCTTAGAGGCCATTTCCGCCACCTCGCCCTCGTCCTGCCCTGCGCCTGGGCGCAGCAGCCGGGAAAACGTGCGCGCCATCTGCCTGTCACCTCCAAAGTAGTCCGTCGCATCCTCGAATGAAACAGCGCGCGGTGACTCATTCCCATCCCCCGCTTCTAGCTTTCGCTTTATGCGCCGTGACAGGTTGAACTGTTTGGTTACGCCCGCGCCCTTGAGCAGCGGCGGGAGCGGTGACGACCTTGAGCCGACACGCTCGTGCTGCAACGCCGCCATGCGTATTGTGCGCTGCGACGCTGTGGGCGTCCAGTAGCTGTACATCCTTGCGGGCCTGTTTGTGATATGCCCTACTGGATACGGGGTGCTCCCCCCTGCGGCAGCCGCCCCAGCGCCTCCTCACCCAGTCAAGGAACACCTTGCTGGTGCCCCCCGGGCCGACAGGCGTGCGACACCGCAAGTCAGCAGCCCAGCCAGGTAGAGAAGTAGCTTCCCTATTGTGTGGCCGGGTCCACGTCAGGATGGCGAAGCCCTGCCCCCGAGCAAGCCCCCGCGGTCCTACCAGCGCCTTGCGGACTGAATCCCGACCCGGCTGTTAAAAAAGGGCTCCAATGGCGAGGCTCCAAAGGCGAGGGCGAAATTGGCGCGGAAGGCCTGTCCCATTCCGAAGGAGGCTCTTACGCGATGAAGGCCGCGCCGAAGGCCGGCGCTAGCCAGGGGAAGGATGCCCCGTCGCAGGCGATCAAGCAACAGACGACCCTTTCGAGCTTCTTCTCCAAGGGACCTGCCGCGGTGAAGCCAGCCGCAGCAACGCCTGTGAAGGCTCCCGCGACACCTGCCACACCGCGGCTTGGGGAGAAGGACGCAGCTGCCTCGCAGGCACGCACACAGTCACTCAGCAGCAACGCAAAGACAGCCACTCACACGACACCTGCCAAAAGCTCCGCCAAAAAACCTCGACTGGATGCGGATGCCATGGACATTTGCGTTGGGGATGGGGTTGAGGAGCTCACCGTGCAGACGCACGGAACGGAGAAGGGCAGAGCGCGCAAGCGCGTCGTGCAGGGCAGCGACGAGTCGGAATCAGAGGATTTGCCACAGCGTTCACGGCGACGTGTTGCCCGTGCCTCGCTCAAAGAGGCGTCGTCCAGCGAGGATGAGGAGGCGGACGGGGTCTCCCCCCTCTCCATTCTATGCGGGGGGAAATCCATTCTGTCCATCTTGAGTCTTACCGGGCGCGCGGGGTGTGCAGGCGGTGTTGGTGGAAGAGCACGACTCGCATTCTGCGGCTGAAACGCCGGCCAAGCTGGCCGACGTGGCGGATCTTGCAGCCGCCAAGTTCACGCCGGGCTCCGCAGGAAAGAAGGCTGCGGACGCTGCGCCAGGAGTCGGCAGGGGCAGGCTTGCGGGGCCGTTTGCGAGCGCATCTGCGGGCAGCGATCGCAACGAACGTCTGGCGGACAGAACGGCGGGGGGGAGGGCGACAGGGGGGCGAAAAATGCCACGGGTTTCTGAAGGGGCGGCGGATGCTGACAAAGTGCATGCTGCGTTTGTTGACAAGGTGTCGCTCTTCCGTGACAAACAGCTGCGCACGGCGCAAGAAGGGGAGGCAGCTGAGCGAACTGAGAGGGGACGGCTCGTGCCGTGCGCCCTCGTGCTTCCGCACGGCGCCACGGCGACTCCAATGGAGCAGCAGGTGATGGCGATCAAGGCTAAGAGCCCTGACACGGTCCTGCTGATTGAGTGCGGGTACAAGTTCAAGTTTTTCGGGCGCGACGCGGAGATCGCAGCAAAGGTGCTCAACATCTTCCACCACATGGACCACTCATTCCTCGTCGCGTCCATCCCGGTCTTCCGCCTGCAGGTGCACCTCCGCCGCCTCGTCGAGGCCGGCTACAAGGTTGGAGTCGTGCGCCAGACCGAGACTGCCGCGCTCAAGGCCGTCTCGGCCAACAAGAGCAAGCAGTTCGAGCGCAAGCTCTGCGAGGTTTACACCAAGTCGACCATGCTGGTGGAGGACGTGGACGTGCTTGGCGAGCACACCAACGTGGCGACCGGCGGAGCGGGCGGCTCTGTATATATGATGTGTGTGAGCGAGGAGACCTGTGCGGACGACAAGGTGAGCATCGGGGTCGTGTGCGTCGACACGGCGAGCGGGGACATTGTGTACGACGATTTCCAGGACGGCACGATGCGGTCGGAGCTGGCGGCGCGCGTGACGCACCTGCAGCCGCGCGAGCTGGTGCTCCCCGACGAGCTCTCTTCCGAGAGCCGCAAGCTGCTCGCCCGTCTGACGGGCGGCGCCCAAGGCGACCGCGGCGCCGCGCGCGTCGAAACGATTGCGGCGCGGCACTTCGCACCCGCGAGCGCGGCAGAGGCAGTCCGCCGCTTCTTCGAGAAGCAGCAGAAACCGAGCGCACAAGGCGCGGGCGGCACGGGCGTAGGGGATGGGTGCGCAGAGATGGGCTGCGTGCGCGAGGGCCAGATTGGCGCGTGGGGCGCAGAATCGGTGTCGAAGCTCCCCGGCGTCGTGCAGCGCTGCCTCGGCGGCCTCATGCACTACCTCAGCGAGTTCAAGCTAGAGCAGGTGCTGAGCCTCACCTCCAACTTCTGGCGCTTCACGTCCGCGTCGCACATGGCGCTCGACGCCTCGGTGCTTGAGAACCTCGAGGTGCTGCGCAACCAGAACGACGGCGCCGAGCACGGCTCGCTCCTCTGGCTGCTCAAGTCGACGCGCACGGCCTTCGGGGCGCGCCTCCTGCGCCACTGGGTGACGCACCCGCTGGTGGACCGCGCGCGGATCGTCGCGCGGCACGACGCCGTGCAAGAGCTGATGGGCGACCCGCCCGCGCTGGAGCAGCTCGCCGCGCACCTCCGCGGGCTCCCTGACCTCGAGCGCGCCCTCGCCCGCGTCCACTACGGCAAGTGCACCCCGCACGAACTCGTCGCCGTCCTCCGCGCCTTCCTCCGCCTCGCGGGGCTCGCTGCCGACGCCCGCGCGCAGGCGCCGGACCTCCGCGCCGAGCTGCTGCGGGCGCTGGTCGGCCAGCTGCCGGACGTGGCGCCGCGCCTGCAGGCGCTGCTCGACGAGCTGCCCCTGCCCGCCGCCACGCGGGCGGACGAGCGCGGGAAGCCCGCGCCGGACCACCACAACCTGCTCAGGGGCTACCGCGTGCGCGCGCAGCACCCGCGCATCTTCGACCTCAAAGAGGAGGCCGCGGGTGTGGAGGCGCAGCTCGCCGTGCGCCTCCGCGACGTGCGGCGGCTGCTTGGAATGCCCGACCTCGAGTACCGCTCCATCCTCACCACGCCCTACCTCATCGAGGTGCCCCTCGCCAAGAACAGCAAGGTCCCGCGCGACTGGCTCAAGATGAACGGCACGCAGAAGTGCGCGCGCTACCACTCGCCCGAGGTGCAGGAGCTGTACGCGAAGCTGCTTCGTGTGCAGGAGAGCCTGGACGCCGAGTGCGCGCGCGCGTGGCTCGAGTGGCAGCACTCTGTCGCCGAGTGCTACCCCGAGCTGCGCCAGATGGTGCAGTGTCTCGCAGTGATCGACTGCCTGCTCTCACTCGCGAGCGTGGCGCAGAACGGCGGCTGGACACGCCCGGAGATGGCGCCGGACGGCGAGCACTGCCTCGAAATCGAGCAGGGCCGCCACCCCATGGTGGACGCCGTCATGGGTTCGGGCTTCGTGCCCAACTCGACCGCCCTTGCGGCCGGGGGGGAAACTGCAATGGTTATCACCGGACCCAACATGGGCGGTAAGTCGTCTTACATACGGCAGAATGCGCTCATCGTGATCATGTCACAGATTGGGAGCTTCGTGCCGGCCGAGGCAGTCCGAATGGGGGTCTTTGACGCGGTCTACACGCGCATGGGAGCCGAGGACTTCATCGCGCAAGGGCGCAGCACCTTCATGGTGGAATTGCAGGAGGCTTCAGATATTTTACGCCGTGCAACGAACCGCTCGCTGGTGATCATGGACGAGCTCGGGCGCGGGACGAGCACCCACGACGGCACGGCGATTGCATATGCAGCGCTCCGTACGCTTGTGGAGGAAATCAAGTGCTTCTCGCTGTTCGTTACACACTACCAGCTGCTGTGTCAGATGCAAGAGGACCTTCCCGGTCGCGTTGGCAACCACCACATGTCCTTCCTGGAGCAGGACGGAGATCGCGTAGCCTTCATGTACCGCCTCGTGCCAGGCCGCGCAGGGGCCTCCTTCGGCCTCAACGTCGCGCTGCTCGCCAACCTGCCGCGCAAGGTCGTTGACGTGGCCAAGCACAAATCTGGCCAGCTAGAGCAGGCCGTGAAACAGCGCGTGGAGCTGCGCTCCGGTGCAGTCTTTGCGCGCGTGATGGCACTGCTGATGGGCGGCGCAGCCGCAGCAGGGCAGGGCGAGGGTGAGGATGTCGACCCTGCAACGGTGGCAGAGCTGCGTGAACTCGCCGCCGAGGCTAGGCTCCTCGTTGCGGGTGCCTCGCGCGCCTAGACGGCCTCGCGCGCCTAGACGGCGTATCCGGGCGTGGGCGGGGTGAGGAGACGCCAGACGGGTAGGACCGTCCTGGCAAAAATGCTACATAAACATATCATGGCACCCCCTCCGACTGTGCCTTCCACGTCTTCCACGTGCTCGGCAGGATGACTGCAGCTTGGATTCGCTCGCAAATTCAGCACTCATGCGAGGACCCTGCTCTTGTGTTACGACAAACTTCATGAACAATAAACTCTTTCTCACGCCTTGCCCTCCCCCCCACCCTCCGACCACATCCCCAACCCCTAATGTTCCTTCCCTGTCTCTCAATCTTTGGCCACGGTAAACGTCTTCTTGTCCGAGATCACCAGCTGTCCGTCCTTTCCCAATGTAATTCCAAGCGCCTTCATCGCGCCGTGGCACTGCGAAACCTGTTCATGCAAGTTCGCCGTTAGATCACGCTGTGAGCTAACGACAGTGCACTGGCCCAGATCAGTGATATGCCCAGCACTGAAATTCGTGGGCCCTGCGATGCGGCCTAGGTCCCAAAGTCCCGAGATGAATGCGCACGACTGCAGAAAGCCAAGCAGCGCCGCCACGCTGCGAAGGCAATTCGTGCAACTAAGGGGGAGCACATGCTGCGATGCTTTGGCGTAGCAAGAGTCCGGATCCGCCGATGCTAGAATTGAGGTACGCGGTTTGGCATTCATCGCGGAACGGCTGTGCGCGGACGCAGAAGCCAGTTCCGCGAACGCCATGCCTGGTACTGAATCGGGCTTCTGCTCGTTTTGGTATGTAAAAAGGGGGGTATTCTCAGAACGGAGAAGCTTGTAGAGGAGCAGTGGCGACGGGTCGCTCCGAGCCATGGCTCGGGGAATGGCTTTCTTGAGGTCAGCTCGGGAGTATTCGCCTGCTGTACTTCTCTTTCTACTATTTCTTGCGAGGTAAGCTTGCCCACCGCCTGCGACCTCCCCTTGTCATGTTGCGTGGTCCAGTCAGGCAAATTCTTGACACGGTAGCGAAGTGCCATCGCTGGGGACCCGCAAAGGCCCGAGCAGTCGCGACGTGTTGAGCTGACGGCGCACGTAGTATTTTCAACATGAAACGAGAGCTAAATTCGACTAGCTTTTCTGTGCGCGGTGCGTCGCTGCTGACAAATGGTTGCGTACCTCTCCGCGCAGGCTTAGAGGGGCGGAATCACAGGCAACGCTCTCGCGCGACATGCTTCTCTCCACCGGAGACCAAAATCAGGCGTATCAGCTTGGAGATGAGGCTCACGATGGGGTGTGCACGTCGCTCGATGGGCCTCGTTGCGATCCGGCTGAGAAAAAGGAGTACCTTGCACAGCAGCGCAGCGCCGCACAAGCGCGGGCGGCGCGAGCCGCAAGCTCAGACCCACGTCTGTCAGTCAAGACGACAAAGGAGTTCAAGTTTGAGCGGGGCGAGCAGGTGGGCGCCAAGCAGGCAAGAGAAATTCTCTCGCAAAGGGGCGAGCAGGAGCCGGTGGTGATCTTCAAGTCGATCCGGCCGGGCGACGATCTGGAGGACGTGTTCCGAGCGGCTGCGGAGCAGGTGCGGCGCGTCGTAATGGAGCTCGAAGACGATGAAGACGACGGCGACGACGGCGGCGAGGCGCGGGCGCGCGAGCCGCCGCGTATCGCGACGGTGCGGCCGTGTTTCGCGGGGGGGGCGCTGCAGGGTTCCGAGGTGTGCTCGCACGGGCGCGACGTGCTGCGCTGCACGCAGGATGAGGGGAACCCGATGAAGGTCGAGGCGGGCTGCTTCACGGCCGAGCGCAGCACGCCGGTGTGCGGGCCGGGCGCGCAGCTGTGCTCGATCACTTCGCCGCGTGCGCTCGCGCAGTTCTCGTCCCCGGAGCCGTGCGAGTTCCACCACAAGGACGGCTTCGTGCCCGACGACCCGCGGCAGGATATGCTCATCGCCGACATGACGTGGGCGCAGGCGCGCGCATGGTGCGACGCCAACCACGACTGCGCGGCGTTCACCTTTGCGGACAAGGAGCGGCGGCCGATGGCGCCGACGACGGTGTGGTTCAAGCGCATCTCGTTCACGGACCCGGGCGGGCGCGGGTGGCACACCTACGTGAAAAAGTGCCCCAAGCCGTCCAACAACCGCTTCTCGTACCTCGACGCGCTGGACGGGCAGGCGCTCGAGTGGCTCCGCGCGGAGCTGCGCGACCAGCTGGCGTACGCCGAGCGCCTCCTCCTCGGCCGCGCCGCCTCCGCGGGACCCCGCCGCCCGGGCGCCGCCTCCTCCTGGGCCTCTGCAGGCCGCGCCCTCGAGCAGCGCCTCGCTGAGCGCCTCGGCCGCGGGCGCGCGGGCGGCGAGCGCGCGGGCGGCGAGCGCGCGGGCGGCGAGCGCGCGGGCGGGGACGCCGGGGGGGGCGCGGGTGGGAAGGGGGCGGGGAAAACGGGCGAGCAGAAGGCGGGCGGTGAGGCGGGGGGGGCGCAGGGTGCTGGTTCGCGAGCGGGGCGTGCAACTGGGCAGGTGTCGAGCTGGGGGGACGCGTACCGGCTGCTCAAGGCGAGCGGGGAATTTGCGGGAGAGGATGAGGAGGAGCTGCGGGAGATGGCCACCAAGACGTGGGCCGCCGTCAAGGCGATGGCGCGGGACCACACGGAGACCGTGAGCGTGGCGCTGGACGACCGCCCCGAGCAGGCGCTCCGCAAGGGAGCGCGTGTAGAGGCGCGCTGGAAGGGCGGTCGTGAGTGGTTTCCGGGGGTCATCAAGTCCGAGAACGAGGTGCGCGCCCGGCCCCGCCCCCCGGCGCTGCGGTGCCTGTGCCGCAGCACGCGGCGGCTGCCGACTGGGCGGGGGGCTTGGTTTGTTGGAATGCATCTCTATCACACTGGTGGTGGTTCGATTGCATCCCCCTTACTCCGGCGCCGGCGCGGCAGGACGGGACGTTTCAAGTGCAATTCGACGACGGCGACTTCGAGCCCGCGTCGCCGGCAGCCTGGATGCGCGTGCAGGAGCGGCGCCGGTCTGGCGCCGGTGCCGAGGGGGCGGGCGCACTGCTCGACGGCGTCGCGGCGGAGGCGAAGCGGCTGGCCGGGCAGCTGCTGCGCAGCCTCGACGAGTCAGAGTCCGCGCAGAGCGCGGCACGCCTGATCGAGGCGATCCTGCGGAACGCCACTGCCGAGGCTGCCGAGCCCCGGGGCCGCCCGTGACGGCTGCCCCCCAGTCGTACGCATTCTCGGTGCTGGGGCTAGAGTTTTGATAGGCGGAGGCGGAGGGTGAAAGGTTCTTGAGCTCCGCTGTTGCGAAGCGGGCGAATAAATCCTTCGTGCCAGGACCCAGCTGGCTAGTCCATCAAACAGCTCAAAGTGGCAGGCGCGAAAAGCTTGTGCACTTGGCACTGGCAGCTAACACACATCAGAGACAGAGACAGGGAGATGTACCAGAAGGGTCATCCGGGAGACGCGCTCGTCCTGCGTGCCCGTGATGATGAGGGCCTCTGCGCCTGCTCAGATCACAGGTTTCGAGCCTCACCATCATTGTTCGTTTATCACCCCAGAAGAGAAGAGGCCCCAGAGGAAGAGAGGCACGAGGGTCGGCTGGTCGGGAACGGGAGATCTGCTGGCAGGAGGGTTTGTTCTGCGGCTAATATGGGGGCAGAGCAATCAAAAGACATTATGTGCTGCGCAGACTGCGGTTTTACGCAGCGTACCGAGGTGATGTGCGCCATGGTTGCTTGTAAAGTGAGCCGCTGCGTATAATGGGCCCCATCACGGGTGCCCTCCTGCGAGCGATCACTTAGCTGAAGCGCTGGACTGCAGATTTCCCGGATTGATGAAGTTCACGGCGTCTCCTCCATGAAGCTGAACGAAAACAATGAGCGCTTCTTGCGCACGATGGCTGAAGCGGGAAAGACAGACATGGTCCTCGGCCTCTTCAGGCAAGCCCCCGCAAGAAACTCCTGCACTCTTCATCACACCGAATGTGCCTGGCGTGCCGTGCTCTGCGCTAAGTGGGTGTGGCTGCACAGCACGACATCGGAATTCGACATTAACGCTGCAGACGATGCCGGTAACACTGCGTTGCACAAGGCGGCGAGCAACGGGCACATCGTGGTGTGCCATATCTTGTACAAGCGCGGAGCAGACCTAGCCAAGAAAAACAAGCACGGGCACACTGCGCAGCAGCTCGCAGTGCTCAACAAGCATGCGATGGTCGTCAATTTTTTCAGGCAGCCCGAATCCGTCGCTCCCTTCATTGTCGAGCAGGGTGCACGTCCACAAGACCCCGCAAACGGCGCCCGCCCCCAGTTGTCATTGCGAGATTCCAGCAATGGCCGCGGCGATCAACAAAACGTGTTTCCTGCCCTCCCCAGCGCGCTCGGCCCCGCACATTGCAAACCCCGAGCATTTGCGAGGCCACTGCGCTGCTGCTCCCGAATTCGACAGTGACACGGCGCGCGGGGGGGCAGTGGCTGCAGAACCAGGCTGCGGAGAGTGCAGCGGGGAGCAGGGATGAGGGTGCAGCGGATGAGGTGGATCAGGTGGACTACCTGAAGGAGGGCAACGGCGGCGGCACCGCAGTGGTGGCGCTGTACAACTACAGCGCGGAGCCCGAGCCGCCGTTCCTGCCCGATCCGCACTCCGAGCTCGACCTCGCCCGCGGGGACGTGCTCTTCCTGCTCCACAAGAGGGAGGAGGACGGCTGGTGCCTCTGCCGCCAGCGCGACGGCCGCGACGGTGCGCCTGCGATCGTCGGGTGGGCGCCGGGCAACTTCATCTCCTCCGACGGCCAGCACGCCCTCGTCGTCGCCGACGCCCCCTGAGCCGAACCACCCCGTGCCTCTCCCCGACTCGGCCCCGCTCCGCTGCGCGTCTTCTCGCCCCTCCGTTCAGCGCTGAGCAGAGCGATGTGCGGCCGAGCAGAGGCTCCAAGGGCAGACAAGCGCGTGTGGCGGCGTGTGCCGCGCGCGAAGTGAGGGCAGCGCGCGAGGCTGCGCGTGAGTGTGCGTAGGAGGCTTTCAAAGCCTTCATCGCAAGGGGCTGCACACTAGCTGGTGGTAATCATGAATTCTGTTCCTACAAGCACCGCGTAGCCTGCCCGCAAGCAATCATCAACTCGCGGTGCTTAGGATCTTCGCGCGGAAGCCATCGCTCAAAGGGCCCACGTGCCAAACCGGCTGCCGCGTACGCACGAAGCCCTCAGGCCTCTTCAGAAACTTCTCCCACCGAGTACTCTCGAAGAATCGCCGGCACCGCACGAGCCTCGTCCACGGGCGACCGCCCGCCTCCGCCCCCACAGCCCCCACCACCACCACCGCCCGCGCCCCCGACCGCCGGCATCGTCACCAGCGGCAGCGTCACCGCGTCGGCAGGTGCCAAGTCATCCGAGACCTAGCGTCCGCGGCACGGAGCCTTCAGGCGTGCGCGGGGCTGGGGGCGGGAGCGCCGCGTGGCTGTCGCGGCGCAGGGGGCGGGGCGCGCGGGGACAGTGGCGGGGCGCGCTGGCGCTGGCTGGGGTGCGGGGGCGCGAGAGGGGACCTGGCCGAGGCCGACAGAGTCGAGGGCCTCCCAGACGTCGAAGCGGATGGAGTCGGCCATGATGGCGAGCGGGAGTGCCCACGTGCCCTCGCGCGTCTGGGAGAAGGGGTTCTCGATCAGCAGCCCGATCTCCTGCACCCCGAAGAGGCACCACACCACGCACGCCACCACGGGCACCGCCAGCATGCCCATCTCGCCGATGAAGAGGAAGGGCAGCGTGAGGCAGAAGAGCCCCATGAAGCGCCCGGTGTGCCGGGCGTAGTGCAAGGGGATCGGCGTCTGCACGATGCGCTCGCACGACCCAACGCACTTGCCCAGCTCGTTCACCATGGTGAGGACGGAGAGGCGCTCGCGCGACGTCCATTGGACGGCGTCGTAGGGTACTGCCGTGACGATGAGGGCCATGCGGTTGAGGATGAAGAGCGGGCGGTTGACGGCCTGCATCACGCCCGAGAGGTCCTGCGGGTCGAGCAGCTGAGAGAGCTCCCGCTCCTGCTCCAGCCCCTTGAAGCCCTCGAGGTGCTGCTTGAGCGCGACCGGGAAGGCGCAAAGCAGGTCGGCGAGGCGGTGGCACGCGTGGTCCCCGATGACCGCGCGGTACGCGATGAGCACGCGCGTGATGTCGCGTGCCTTGTTAGTCACCTGCTCCCAGATGCACCGCCCCTCCCAGAACCGCGTGTACGCCGCGTTGGTCCGAAACACAAGCAGGAGCGACATGGCGGAGCCCGTGATGGTGTGTGGGGTCTTGGAGAAGCCGGTCGTGAACTGCGCGGCCGAGGAGCCGAGGATGCCGAAGACTTGCTGGAACTGCACGGCGAGGGCAAGGACAACGGTCCAGGCGGTGGTCACGATGATGGGCGAGCGGATGCGGTGCAGCACAGTCGACTTCGGCCAAGTCCACATGATGTGCATCCAGTCGCGCGAGGCGTAACGCTTCGCCTTGGGGAAGGTGTTCTCGCGGTACGTGACCTCGTCGTGCAGGTGCCGGCGAAGGTGGTCCGAGGAGACGAGCGACGTGCGGGTCAAGGCCGTGAGCATGCGGCGCAGCCGCTCCCACATGCTCCTCTGCGGCGCGTCGCTGTCGTCGCTGTCCTCCTCGGAGGCCTCCGCCAGCACCTCGCGCGCGAGCGTGCAGTTGCAGCCGACCCTGGAGCACTTGGCACCGATAGCAGAGCGCCCCCGCGCGTCGGGCGGCGTGAGCAACCCCCCAAACAGGGCAGCTAGCCACCCTCCGCCCTGCCCCTCGTTGTCTGAAGACTCCAGAGGCCATTGCGGCTGCAGCGTCGCATTGAGCGCGGCGCTCATCGATGCGGCCGCCCGCGAGACAGATCGCTGCGCGTGTGACGACTTCTCAGCCCGCGGTGACCCCTCAGCCCCGGCCCCTCCACCAGCGTCGTTTCTGGCCCCTCCACCAGCGTCGTTTCTGGACGAGGCCGCAAGGGCTACTGCGTCGTGCTTCGACTCGCCGCTGACGGCCACGGCCGGTGTGCCATCCGCCGCTCTGCCACTACGCCCTCTCTCTGGCAGCCTGGCGCCCCCGTCAGGGCCACGCGACTCGTTGTCGCCCGGCAGCGTCAGCGGAGGCGGAGTCGACGCATCACGCCAGCCGCCACCTTTGCCGCGCCCCTTGCCGCAAGCTGCGGGCGACTCGTGTCGCGGGCGCGAGCTCTGCTGGGCCTTGGAGTGCAGGCCGTGGTTCGAGACCTGGCGCCGGATCTCCATCCCGAGCAGGCTCGCCTGCCGCGACGCCAGCAGCCGCTCCGTGCCCGGCTTCCGCACGCCCTCACCCGGCAGCTGTGGCGCCGACCATGAGCCTGCTGGCACCACCCGGGGGCCTGGTGTCGGCGTCGGGGGCGCCGTGCCCGCCGCTGGAAACAACTCCTGCGCCGCCGCCAGGGACCCTCTCCGTGCCGAAGCTCCGGGCGCGCCCATGCCCAATCCCAAGTCGCGCGCATCAGCAGCGCCAGTCACATGCGCCGCTGCCGCCACCTCTCGGCTGCCCTCGCAATCCGCGTCCCGTGCCGTGCTTATGACCTGAGAGCTGTCCCATTTTGCCAACGGCTCTCGCCGAGAGGCGGACGGTGGGCGCGAGAACCTGCCCACAGCGCACCCCAGGCCGGGGGCGATTCACATTTCAAGCGTCCGGCGGTACGAGTCAATCGCACGAGACCAGTCAACCCCCGCATGGGCAGGGTGCACCCTGCGAGACTGCACGGGAGGGTGCTGGGGCGCACCCAGCGGACCCAGACGGTGGTCGGGGCGTTGCTGCGTTGCCAGAGGATCGCAGAGGCAGAGGATAGTCCTCCATTGAATCGGAGTTCGTCCCCGCCGTCAGAATTCCGCAAATCTCCCACACTGTTGCCACACACAGCGGACAGCGTCCGTAAGCTTTCGAACACATGCAACAATCCGGACCCAGGTCGCGCATTCGCCCAGCCAGACAAGCGAATGTGCTGCAGTGGTGGGCGAAGATATGGGGCGGGACGACGCCGGAAATGGGAAGGGAAAACCACCTTCGCTGAGCAGCAGCAGCGAAACCAAAGCAAAGCTGCTAACATGCCGTCTTGACACGATCCTTCGCTCATCGCAAGCCTTCGACGGCGTCGCCATCCCCGTGGGCTCTCCCCGCCGCACGAGGCGGCGGGCAAGCCTGCAATTTGTCGCCGTGCGATCCGGGGCGCCTCGCGTTCCTGCACGCACGAGTGGCGGCGAGGGCCAAACGCGCAGTGCAAAACTTGGACTCGCTTCTGTCCCTCCTTCCCTCTCCCCGAACTGGCCGAAAAGGCCCGCCTCGGGACTGGGCCTGCCCGGATTTCGGTGTTAATTATTAATCCCCGGTCACGCGTTTTGTGTTTTGAATGGACGCATCGGGGTCCAGGAACGAACGATTAGTCTATATCTCAACCGTTCGCGGGCGCCTCCTCTTGCGGCCCCGCCGTGTCCGCCCTAAGATCCGCTCTTCTGAGGATCTGTCCTGGGAGGTTGCTCAAATTGGTTGCACACGTTCAAATTTAGTGTTCTCAGAACACTTCGCTGCCAGTACAAACTGGGTATGCTTGCAGTGGTATTTAGTTGATGCGCACAGGAAACCGCGTCCACCCAGTGTGTGTGGAATCTTTAGCTTCCCCCGGAAAAACAGCGCTCGAGCCGGGGAGAGACAAAAATTCCTGGTCAGTTTTTGTGTCGTGCAAATCGGAGCTTGTTTTTCAGCTGGAACGAGCGACGTGCGCGGTCACCTCCGATCGCGCCGCACGCCCCCCTCACCGAGCGCTAGGGCGTAAACAATGGTCCACTACAGGACTAAAGTGGCCGCGCTGCTGATTCTCGGGGCTAGTTCTAGTTCTGCGGTGGTTCGGCCAGCAGATCATGAGAGGAGTGCTGCGTTCGTTGTTGCGTCATCTGGCGTACTCGGTCGCGCGCACTCCCCATGCCACGCCGCATTTTGCGATATGCGCCAGGCTGGATCGATGAGAAGGGCCCAACCTTTGCCCTCGCGTGTACGACCGGGGTGTTTGCCACTGCAAGTCAAGGCCTCGAGCGTGGTGCTCGAGAACGACCCGTACGAGCAGACCACGACCGGGAAGTATCTGTACGAGTTGGACGTTGTGGCAGCAGCTGCGGCCACCGCACCGCCTTCATCGAAAGACGTTGACGATGCGATCCCAACAAGTGTCGTTGTGGCGATTGGCCGCGCTGCGCTGGCGGAGAAGGAGGTTGAGTCGCCCAGAGGAGTGCCCGACCTGTACACCGCACCGCAGGACCACCAGGCCGCAGTCGCAGGTGTGCGTCGGCGGCGCGGTGTGTGTGAAAAGATGGTTCCGACAGAGGATCTCGCCAAGTGGTTCAAGAATAAGCTCGAGGAGGTGACGCCCACCTGGCCCCACTGGATTCCGACCCGCTTTCCCAGTCGCATCTTGTATTCGGTTCCTTGGTGAGGTAGCCCCGAACTCGGACAGGAGGATTCTGAGTCGTGATGTTCTGGTAGGTTGACTTTCTCAAGTACCGCTCGCCGCTGCTACACGCGGGGATGCTGGTGTACGGAAAGCGCGAGGACGGCTCCCTGGTAAGGGCCCCTCCGCACTCTGGGGGGCGACCCAGAGTGCGGCTCCGCCCGCGTCATGACCTTCGAATTCGTACTTGACCTGCACGTGGTCAGCGCAGCATTCGTACTTGACCTGCACGTGGTGAGCGCGGCACAGAGTGACCCTGGGCGTGCCCCTCCTGCAGGTGCGTGGAAAGCTGCTCTCGCTGGGGCGGCGGCGCTCATCGCAGCTGGTGACGGGCAAGATCCTGCTCGACCAGCCGCCAGCCGGAGCGCGCACAACACGGGGCAAGAAGATGCACACGGAGCGCTTCAGGCTGCCGTGCATTTTCCCGGTGGGCGGCTGCAACGGGGGGTTGGAGACACATCTGGAGGAGATGGTCCGCGGGCGGCAGGGGAAGGGGGCGGCCGGGGATAGCATGCTGCAGCGCGAGGTGGAGCAGGTGCTGCGGACGGGGCGGACGGAGGTGGGGTCGGTGCTGCGGCTGTACTGCGGCGGGGACGAGGCGATCGAACGGGTGCTGCTATCGCTGGAGCGGCACAAGACGCGGATGATGCAGGGGCCGTTCGACGCGCACCAGGTGGACCTCTCGGCGGAGGACGTGCAGGCGGCGCGCGTGGGCTTCCGCTCGGCGATGGCGCGCGGCGAGGAGGCGCTGGCGCGCTTCGGGCAGGTGCTGGCGGACCGGCTCTTCCGGAGCGCCGAGGCGGAGGAGTCGCGCTTCACGGCACACCTGCAGGTCACGGGCGAGTACGAGTGCGCGGAGGGCCAGCGTGAGAGCTTCACGTTTGTCGAGACGCTCAAGGGGGACCAGGAGGGGCCGTGGCAGCTCGCAGCACCGGGGCAGGGCCTGGGCGCGGAGATGCTGTCGCACATGCGGGTGCTGCCGGTACACCTCTACTACGCGCGCCTGCACGCGGCGGACGCGGCGGGGCGCGCGACGGGAGTGGCGCCCTTCGACGCGCGGCGCGAGCTGCTCGAGGAGGGGCTGCACTCCTGCGAGGATGAGGGGGCGCGCGCGGCGGCCGACCCGGCGGGGGCCGAGGCCTTTGGGGGCGCGGGGGAGGGCGGGTACAGGCGCTCGAAGCGGTCGGGGTGGGTGGAGCCGCGGGAGGTGTCGCACGACATAGTGTACGAGGCGCGGGACTCGGCGGGCGCGGGCGCGGGGGTGGTGCGCATCTATGCGCACAAGAAAAACGACGACGAGATCTTCGACCTAATGGCAGACAAGCTGACGGGCGTGGACGCGCTCACGCTCTCCTCCTCGGAGCGCGGACACTCGGTGCTCGACGCGATCCACAATGTCCTCGTCGTCAAAGTGGTGGTCGAGTCCGCCGCGCGCGCGCGCTCCCTCCTCGCCGAGCTCCGCGCCCTCGAGTTCTCTGAGGCGCAGCTCGCGGCGTACGGGGTGCCGTACCAGGCGCGGGGCGAGGCGGAGAGCACGGCGGGGATCGAAATCCTCGAGGTGCAGGACCACCTGGACGAGCAGCACTACCTCGAGCACCTCCTCAAGTACGGCGAGTGGAAGGCGCTCGCCGTCACGGTGCGCTGGTGGGGCGTCCCGATCATGCTCGTCCTCAAGCCGGTCGACACGCAGTACGTCGAGCAGGAGCGCTGCCGCGCCGAGAGCTACGCCGGGCACAAGGAGCAGCAACGGCGGCTGCGCGCGGCGCTCGCGCACAAGTGGCCCATCTACCGCTTCCTCCGCTCGCTCTCGCAGTGGGTGCTCGCGGGCGACCAGCCCGCCTCGGACGGCGCCGACGCCGTCCGCCCGCCCGCCGGCGCGCGCGCGCAGCGCGTGACGAGGGAAGAGCCTCCCGGGCGCACGGGCGCGCCCTTCCGCGTGCCCGCGTCGCTCCCGCGCGTGCGCGTGCGCGTGCACTCGTCGCCAGACTGGGCCGACCAGGCGGGCGGCTCCAGCTGGAGCGAGGCCGTCGCGCCCCTTCCCGCCCGCTTCCTCCCTGACCGCAGCTAGGCTCACCGCTCCCGGCTAGTCCACCCCCGCCCGCGCGGCGCGGGCCGCGGGGACGAGAGAGAGAGAGAGAGAGAGAGAGAATAGAGATTCTGTAAATAATTGAGGCACTCACTAGCACACCGCTCGTCTGGCCCGCGCGCGCGCTGGCCCGTTGCTCCGAGCCGCTTTACTCAATTGCGGGGGAGTATCTGAGAGCCCTCAGAGACCAAGGGAGGCCTCTCACCCTGAAGCTGCCGCGTCGACCCGTGAGGGACCTGCGCGGCGGCCCGTGCCGCGGGGGGGCGGCGGCACGCATCTAGATGCCCCGGGCTAAATTCGGGCCGGGGACGGGGGCGCGACGCGGGTGCGGGAGGAGGAGAGCGAGACGCGTCCGCGCTGCTCCAGCGAGACCGAGGTGTCCCACTCGGGCGGCGAGTTCTCGCGGGAGCCGCGCTCGCGCGCCGCGGACTCCGCCTCCTTGCGGCGCTTCTGCGACGACGCGATCTTGCGCACGTAGGCCGGAGCGTCGTGGATGGCCGGGCGGAAGGTGCACTCGCGCATCTCCTCGGCGCGCATCTCGTGCGCCACCTTGACCTGCAGGCGCTGCGCCATGCGCGCCTCGTGCTCGACCCGCGCAAGGTAGTTGTCAGGGTCCGACGCCACCTTGAGCCGCGACTGCACCCCGGGCACCTCGTTCAGCTTGGGCTTGAACGTGAAAGTCGCCTTGTGCTCCTGTTCCCGGTCGCGCTTGAGCGCCTCCAGCGCCTCCGCGTGCTTGCGCTGGTCGCCGTGCGAGAGCTCGGCCCACGATCGCCCGCGCATGTACTTGCTCGCGTCATTGATGGTCGGCTTGAAGGGCAGGGCCTGCTCCGCAGCCTCCTCGCGCGCGCGCCGCCGCGCCTCCTTCTCCTGCAGCGTGCGCTGCACCCGCTCCAGAAAGTCCTTGGCCTTGTCGCCGCGCGACTCCAGCTTCTCCCATATGCGCTGCGAGCG
>ENA-UOXV01003002-UOXV01003002.1-marine-metagenome-genome-assembly--contig:-NODE-3002-length-21283-cov-6.305634_pt1 | contig 21283 bp, 33 predicted proteins | sample MGYA00238165_ERZ766961 | MGnify/ENA primary metagenome ERZ766961 (study PRJEB28924, sample SAMN03173240) | marine metagenome | biome: Marine; feature: Water; material: Subsurface seawater | place: North...
TTCGAACCTGCGAAAGCACTAAGCTAATGGATTTTGAGTCCATCCCATTTGACCACTCTGGAAACTGCGCAAATAAAATATGTTTTAAGAAAATCGCTGCTTATAAAAAATTACTCGTTTAAGATGGAAAGTTCTTTCTCGATACTCTCAAGTTCGCTCTCAATAGCCTTAACCGCTTTTGGAGTTACGCTAGCTTTACTTTTCACTGAACTAGTGCTGGCTTGTATCTTTGGAAGAGCTGATCGAACTTTTCGAATGCTTGACTGAACATCTTTTAACTGACTTTGAAAAAGAAGTGTGATCTTTATTTTATTTGATCTAATTTCAGCAAGATCTTCATATGCCTGAAGTCCTTTAAGCACACTTCGAGAAGATTCAAGAATATTTCGCCGTACTTCAATAGGTTGTTCAATGCCTACAAAATAATCTTGACTCATTGATTAGGTTCTCCAAGCCTTGTATTAACAGATGATAGCTTATGTTCAACTTCTTGTAAATGAGAAGCCCATTCTTGCAACTTTGCATCTTCTTGTAATTTCAACTCTTGGATGTGTGATAGTGTATTCTTTGCAGTATCGATTTTTTGTTGAACCATTTCAAGAAGGTCTAACACATCCTCATACTGATCTACTTTAATAAAAACTGGCATCTTATTCATTGCTTTCAAACAACACTTTGTCAACATAAAGTAGTTTTCGCTCTACATCTTCAAGTGTTGCCCTCCATTCTTCTAATGAGTGATCTGCATCACTCTTGAGTGTAATTAAGTCATCCATGATACTCTGTGATCTTCGAATTGTTCCTTCCATGGTGGACAAATCAGAAGCAACTACTTCATAATCATTTTTTTCAACATATTTCTCAGTAGGTTCTTTCTTTTCTACAATTGGCGCAGAAGGTGCAATGGCTACTGGATCAGAATGACTCATCATAGGTTCTTGTGGAAGTTCTACTGCCATATCATCAGGAACGCTAATTGGTGGAATTTCAGGAATAGGTGGCATAATATGTTCTGCTTTTGGCAGCTCATCTAGCTCTAAGGTTGGTGGTGGTGGAATTGGTAGTGCTTGTTCTTTTCGTTTAAATAGTCTCATGTTCGTAACCCCCGAAAAGTAATCCTCTTTTCCCTTCTTAAACTTTTGGTATTATTGCCCAGTGGTTATTTTCCTACAGTTTTGAAAAAAACGGCCAAATACACCACAAAACTTTTTAAATCGAATATCTCTTGAATAGGAGATGATCAAAGCAAGAACAATAATGGAAATAGCAGGATCTCCTAAGGAACACGTTGAAAAAACGATGAATGTAGTAATGGAGGAACTCAAAAAATCAAAATTTGAGATCTATGAAGTAGAAATTGCTCCAGTAACAGAAGAAAAGGAATTATTCTCTACATTTGCTGAAATTGAAATGGGTTTTAAGAGTCTTATTCAAGTATATGAATTCTGTTTTGATTTTATGCCATCATCAATTGACGTTTTAGAACCATCCAAGCTTGAAATGGAGCAAGAAGATTTTAGTAGTGCTCTAAATGACATGCTTGCAACAATTCATAAGCTCGACATGCATTTGAAAAATGCAAACGCAAAAGTTAAAATCCTTCACCGCAATACAAATAGGCTTCTTGCAAATTTCGTTGTACTCGCAGTTGAAAAACCAAAAACTAGTGAAGAAATTGGAAAAATAGTTGGAATTCCTGCAGAACAAATAGGCGATGTCCTTGCTGCAATGGAAAAAGATGGTATGATTAAGAAGGATGGAGAAAAATACACGCAGTGAAACCTGACCTGCTACAAACCGAAGCCATATTGTTTGCCTACGGTAGATGGGTATCTGAGGAGGAACTACAGCAAATATTGGGCCTCACCTCGAAAAAACTTAAATCACAACTAGCTTCATTACAGGAAAGCTATGTTGAAAAAGAAACATCACTCCAACTCGTTCAGCAAAATAATCAATGGAAATTAACTGTTAAAGATCAATATCTTGAACTAGTAAAAAACATCGTTACAAAAACAGAACTCGACAGGCCAACATTAGAAACTCTGGGAGTAATAGCATTTAATTATCCAATACTACAGTCAGACGTCATCCATCAACGAGGTGGCGGGGCATATGAACACATCAAAGCACTCTCTGAGATGGGTTATGTAATTAAAGAAAGATTTGGACGAAGTTATAAATTAAAACTAACGCCAAAGTTTTTTGAATATTTCGATCTGCCTAAGGATAAAATAAAAGAAGTATTCTCTGAATTTGAAGACCTTGCAAAATCAATTACTGTAGCAGAAGATAAAGCTGAAGAAATACGTCTTCAGGAAAAAGAATTAGAAAAGCAGCAACAACAAGTATTAGAAGCAAAGAAAGAAAATAAACAGCTTTCTCAGTTTAAAGAATGATTCTCGCCAAATGTCCTAAGTGTGGAAATAACCAAAAATGTAATCCTGTTGGTACGCTTGCAGGGAAAAGAAAAGCCTGTGTTTACTGTGGTAAATCATTTCTCATATTAAACTCAATCCATAAAAAGATCTGAGCCATAATACTTATAAATCCCTCATCGTTTTGAAGAGCATGGAAGAAGAACAAAAAATGACCGAAACAACTGACATAATTCCTCAAGAAATTGAAGAAGAAATGAAGAAGTCATATCTTGCCTATTCGATGAGTGTTATCATCGGAAGAGCCCTTCCTGACATTCGAGATGGACTAAAACCAGTTCACAGAAGAATTCTCTTTGCCATGTCTGAACTTGGCATGTTTCACAATAAGGCATTCAAAAAATCCGCACGTATTGTAGGTGAAGTTTTAGGTAAGTACCACCCTCACGGCGACACAGCAGTATATGATTCTATGGTTCGTATGGCCCAGGAATTCTCTCTTAGATATCCTTTAATCAACGGCCAAGGTAACTTTGGTAGTGTAGATGGTGACAGAGCAGCTGCAATGCGTTACACTGAAGCAAGACTACAAAAGCTTGCAGAGGAAATTCTAAAAGATCTTGACAAAGATACAGTTGACTTTGTAGAAAATTTTGATGGATCTCTAAAAGAACCAGCATACCTGCCTTGTAAAGTTCCCAATTTACTCATCAATGGAAGCACTGGAATTGCAGTAGGTATGGCAACAAACATACCACCTCACAATCTCTCAGAAGTATGTGATGCAATGGATGTACTCATTGATAATCCTGAGTGTACATACGAAGATCTCATGGAGCACATAAAAGGTCCAGATTTCCCAACAGGTGGAATAATTACTGGGACCATGGGTATCAAAAGCGCATATGCAAAAGGACGAGGAAAAGTAATTGTTAAAGCAAGAACAAGCATGGAAGAATTAAATGGAAGAAGACGAATTATTGTTCACGAAATCCCATACATGGTCAATAAATCTAATTTACTACAACAAATCGCTCTGAATGTACGAGAAAAAAGAATCGATGGGATCTCAGACCTTCGAGATGAATCCGATAGAGAAGGTATGCGAATTGTTATCGAACTAAAACAAAGTGCTAACGAAGGAGTGGTGCTAAATCAATTATTCAAACACTCAAGATTACAAGAAACTATTGGGATGATCATGCTCTCAATTGTCGACAAAGAACCAAAAGTACTCGGTATAAAAGAAATACTCTCTGAATTCTTAAAACACAGAAAAATTGTTGTGACAAGAAGAACTGCTTACGAACTAAGAATTGCTCAAGAAAGAGAACATATTCTAGCGGGTCTTGTAAAGGCATTAAATCACATTGATGAAATAATTGCTAAAATTAAAAAGTCCCAAAATACTGCAGCTGCATCATCAATGTTACAGCACGAATACACACTCTCAGAAAAACAAGCTAAAGCAATCCTTGAAATGAGGCTGCAAAAGCTCTCATCACTAGAACAGCAAAAACTACGTGGAGAACAAGATATTTTAGCTAAAAAAATAACAGCACTGGAATTCATTCTTGCAAACGAAAGTGAAATCCTTAAAATCATCAAAGAAGAATCAGCTGAAATGAAAAAGCTCTATGGTGATGGCAGAAGAACTGATCTTGAAGAAGGTGAAATGGAAGAAATTGAAGATGAAGATCTCATCAAAGAAGAAACCATGGTAGTTACTCTAACACATGCAGGATATGTGAAACGTGTACCTCTCTCAACCTACAGAGCACAAGGAAGGGGTGGAAAAGGAATCATTGCAGCAACAACAAAAGAAGAAGACTTTGTTGAAGAACTCTTCATAGCATCAACGCACGCATACTTACTTATTTTTACAGACAAAGGAAAAGTTTACTGGAAGAAAGTATACAAACTTCCTGAAAGTTCAAGGACCGCAAAAGGAACACCTATTGTAAATCTTATCAGAACATCACCTGATGAAAAAGTCACAACAGTAATTCCAATTAGGCACTTTGAGAAAGGAAAATACTTGGTCTTTGCAACAAAGAACGGAACAGCAAAAAGAACATCTCTTGATAACTTCGCTAGGCCAAGAAATGGTGGAATCATAGCACTATCTCTTGGAGAAAATGATCAATTAATCACAGTAGTCCCAACAGATGGAGAGCAGCAAATAATGCTTGCAACCAAAAATGGACGAGCAGTTAAATTCAAAGAAACAGATCTAAGAGTAATGGGAAGATCAGCACGAGGTGTTCGTGGGATAAGAGTAGGAGCAGCTGATGAAGTAATTGGCATGGTAAAAGCTAACGATCAAAATAAGCTACTCTCTATTACTGACAAAGGATTTGGTAAACAAACAATCATAGAAGACTACAGACTCATCAATCGTGGTGGTTCTGGAGTAATCAACATCAAAACAACCGAGAAAAACGGATCTGTTGTAGCAGTAAAACACATCGCTGAAGATGAAGACATCTTACTCATCTCAAGGAACGGTGTTGCAATAAGAGTTAATGCAGCAAATGTATCAACCATTGGAAGAAATACGCAGGGTGTGAAAGTTATGCGCCTTAAAGAAGGCGATAACGTAATGGCAGTTGCAAAATGTCCAAAAGAAGAAGTAGATGAAGAAGATATTGAAGTTGCAATTGCAGAAGAAGTACCAACCTCTGAAGTTGTTGATGTAAATGAACCTATCTCTGAAGATGATGCTGAAGAATCTGAAGACAAAACAAGCGACGATCAAGAAGAGGAAAAAGACCTTGATGATGCAGAAGAACCAGTGCCAGTAAATGAAGAGCCTGAGGCTGTTAAAGAACCAGCAAAAGAATCTCCCAAGGTAACTGAGCAAGCTCCTGATACTTAAGAAGAAGAAGACTTCATCTAAATAATTTCTTAAATATTTCATACAAAAGTCTTTTAAGCAAGAAGAGGTCCCTAAACATTCGTGATAACTACAATAGTGCATATCGGTGCAGAAAAGGGAGCAGCTAGTGAAGTAAAAGAATTACTTGGCATAGATGCAAAAGTCCTTGAAGGCGCAATTGAATTCTCATGTTCAAAAGAACAACTATTCACTTACTGTTATCTTTCTCAAGCAGCCATAAGAGTACTTTTGGAAGATGATCCAAAACTATGGCTTGAGGATGGCATGACCTTCTGCGTACGTTCACCAAACAAACAAGAAGAATATGATGTAGGTGCAGAATTAAATAAAGATAACAAATATGTAGTTGATCTCAAGAATCCAGATGTACAATTTTATGTATTTAATGGGAAAACATACATTGACTACACTGGAGAACTTCCAAAGCGAAATTACAGAGTATTTACCAATCAGCAATCAATGAAAGGAACATTTGCATACAGTTTCTTAAGAACTATTGGCTATACAAAAGAAAAATCCCTTCTGGATCCATTTGCAAAAGACGGAACTATCCCGATTGAAGCACTTCATTTTCAAATGAGGAGATCTCCAAGATATTTTGACTGGGATTACATGAGATTTACACGAAGTAAACATTTCAAAGACATTGACTTTGAAGATTTCTTTGAAGAAATTGAAGAAAAAGAACAAGAATCTCCCATTTATGCAACAAGTGCTGAATTCAAGAACGTAGCAGCACTAAAGAAAAATCTAAAAATCTCTGCAATAAAAGGATTGGACATTACTCGAACAAATATCGAACAACTTGATCAAAAGTTCGAAGAAAACGAAATTGATCTCATTGCAACATTCTTACCCAGGTTAAATGAAAAGGATTTTTACCAATTCTGCCATCAAGCGCATTTCATAGCAAAGCAAACAATACTCCTAACTGAGCAGCACATCACCGTGGATAACAAATATTTCTCAACCGAAAAAGAAGCTAAAATTCAATCAGGAAAAGGAACATTCAAAATAATCTGGTTAAAGAAAAAGAATTAAAACTCACTCAGCTTCTTATCATTCTTTTTTTCCCAACGATTTGCATCTCTACCGTAGCACTTATCCATAACTCCTTTCCAAACTACTTCAAGATCAATGTCATGCGTATTTGCCATTGCAGCTATAGTAAATAAAATGTCTCCAAGTTCGCTACTAAGGCCAGCAGTATTTTCATCATCTTTTTTCTTCTTAGGACCATGCAAATGATTGAGTTCGCGAGCAACTTCACCAGCTTCTTCGGCGAGGCGAGCCATCATTTCCCTTGGTGCAAAATAACCCACTCATCAACATCTCTTTGAATATCTTGTAATGTCATACAGTAAGCAAACAAAGAACTCTATTTAAATATTTAAGAAAAAAAGAAAGAAAAGAGAAAAAAAAGGTTAGCAACCAAATTCACCCTCTACTTTACAGCCAGTATTGTTAAGTTGTAAAAGAGGAAATCCTGGTTCTGTTCCATTGATGATGTAATCATCAGGATTAGTTACATCCCATTCATGTTCGTGATTCCAAAGCGTCCAAAAATGTCTCCACTCATTCCATCCAACACCCAGTTCCTTAACATAGATGCCGTGATCAGCAAGCATTTTACCAACTTTTCTTCCAGACATACAAGGGATACTATAGCAGTATACAATGATATCTTTCCCTGGATTTTCAGCTTGGATCTTTTCAAAACCAGAAACTATTCTCTCTACTTGATCATAGGCAGAATGGTATCTATTCTCATATGCTGGAATACTTACAGCTCCGATGATATGATTCTCAACATACTCTTCATTACTCCTAACATCTACAAGAACAAAGTCTTGAGCACCTTTGTCCATTCCTTTTCTAAGGTGATGGGGACTTACTAACACAGCAGTTTCAGTGGCATAAAATTCTGCAATTCTATCTTCAGTAGTGAGCTCATCTGGCTGCTCTAGAACAGAAAAAAAAGCACTTGCCACAACACCACCAATAACTCCAGCAAGGAGAGCAAATATAATTAATGTAATGTGTTTCATCCTCTTAATAGTCCGGTAATCATATTTAAAGATAAACTACATAGTAGTGTAGTAATAATTATAAGTCCTCTAATTCAGAAATCATCATGCAATTATCAATACCGTTCTATAAACAACCTACTCCTTCAAGTTGTGGTCCAGCATCTCTACAGATGGTATTTGAATTTCTAGGAAAAAAGATAGCTCTCTCTGAAATCAGTAGCAAGTTCAAGATTCGAGAAAAAGTAGGAGTTACTACTATCTCACTTGCAACTGCTTCAAAACTATTTGGATTCAAAACAACATTTTACACTGAATCAGAAGAACTAAGTGAAGAACTATTTGAACTAGAATACTATAGGCCCTTTGAAGCTGAACTTCGAGTTGAATTCGAAGAAATAAAAGCTGAAGCAAAAATTGTAGGTGTAGAAATAAAAGAACACATCTTAACATTAGAAGAAATAGAATATCATCTAAATAACAAACATGCGTTAATCGTGTTAGTAGATTGGAACATCATTTCTAAAAAAGAAGGATTGCAAGGTCACTTTATTGTCCTCACGGGCTATGATGGAGAGTTCATTTATTTTCACAATTCCAATGGAAAAGCAAACGAAAAAATAACGAAAGATATTTTTGAAAAGTCAAGAAAAAGTAAAGGTACTGATGGTGACATCTTAGTAATTAAACATTAACGCCCATTTCTCTTAGGAACACAACAAGCTTGCTCACCGTAAACCCATTGAAATTATAGCTGCCTTCAACAGACTCAGTAAACAAAAGCATAGCATCACCTTCAAAAGCAGCAGCAAAATCAGTAACGGGATATACATCAACATATCGTTTAATTTCATCCTCACTCAAATCGCGAAATTTAATTTTACACACTTCGGCAGAAGACCTTGTAACATCTTTTTCACTATCGTGTACGCAAACACCTGAAACAATCTCAAAGGTTTTTCCTGAAAGTCTTCTAATCATTTCAACCCCTTCTTCTTTTGATTCAGGTTTTTCCATGAATTCCCCTTCATGAACGACGAATAAATCGCCAGAAACAATAAGTCCCTTCTCAGAAGCTCCAACATGTTTTGCTTTGGCAATGGAGAGCTTTTCTACAAGTAAATGTGCATTGTCATCTCTAATACTTTTTTCATCAAAACCACTCGGGATTACTTCATAATCAATACCAAGTAAATCCATTGCAACCTTTCGCGATGCAGACTGTGAAGCTAAAATGATTCTCATGTAATCCTGAGTGAATCAGCCTATAAAAATTTAACCACTATCTCAGATATCGAAAAGACTATAAAGGATAAATCTAGCAGTATATGATGGTAAAATACAAACAACTTTGTTTCAGATGTAAAAAGAAGTATGTTCTTACAACACCGCGAAACAGATTTCCTATTTGTTATGACTGTCAAAAACCAGAAATGGAAGGAAAAATTGAAGATGCAGCAATGAAAAAAATGTTCAATATTCCTGACGAATTATATCAAAAAAGTATGTTCTTACGTGACATTAAAATCAAATATCTTAAGTTTAAGGCACTTTCAGACAAGCAAATTGAAGCATTCAAGAATGCAGTTGTAAAATTGAAAGAAGAAGAACAAGATGAATGAAATTGAACGTACATTCTTAGCAAAATATTTACCTGAAGATATAGAGAGTAGTCCTTCTAAAGAAATTATTGATATCTACACACCAGAAGAAGAAAGGCATCCTAATTTAAGAATAAGAAAGAATGGCGAAAAGTACGAAATAACAAAAAAGACGCCAATTGATAACGATCCATCTCACCAAACGGAAGAAACTATTCATTTAACAAAAGAAGAATTTGAATCCCTCTCAAAAGTAGAAGGTAAAAAAGTACACAAAATCAGATATCTCTATAAAATAAATAATCTAACTGCAGAAATTGATGTGTTTCAAGGAGATCTGAAAGGTCTTGTAGTTGTTGACTTTGAGTTCACATCACTAGAGGAAAAAGATGCATTTAACCCTCCTGAATTTTGTGGACCTGATGTAACGCATGAAGAATTTATAGCAGGCGGAATGATCTGTGGTAAAATGTATGCAGATATAGAAGAACGCCTCAAAAAATATGATTATAAGCGGTTGTAAAAATACGCAGTTATTTATACCAAAGTTCCCATTCCCAATGACCGTAGCCCCCTGACCAATCTGCGGTTTCTACTATTAATTGAGTTAAATCATCATTTACATCATATGTGCAGGATGTCGTAAAAGCTCCAACATGACCGTATTTCCCAGAATGTGATGCAGTTCCTGTTCTTTCCAATTCATCAGTACAACCAATTTGCTTTACACCATTGATATACATTTGAATCCAATCGCTTTGTTCGGTCTCTGCTTTTGATTTTGTGTTACCTTGTTGGTTTTGCCTTACACATTTAGAATTTCTATTAGCTCCCGCTTCAAAATCTCCATTTCCATCTCCACCGAGACAAAAGTCATCTGAAAAGCTTTTTACACGAAATAATATTTTGCTTGGGCTTTCCGATGGCCAATTAAATAGAGCAAAATCACCTACTTGTGATCCATAAGAATGATCGGTTTCATAAACAATATCTGTGGAAGTAATGGTTGTTTTCGATTCTTCAACAAATTCTGAACCTTTTAACAAAATGCTCCATCCCTCTGCAAGTTCATCATCAATTTCATTCAACGCATCATTGAGTAATTTTGTCTCAGAATCAATTACTACTTCGATTTCTTCGCCTGAATGTCCAAAGACTGCTGGTGCAGAATTTGAGTTATATGCAACTGCGCCTAAAATCGCTGTACATAATGCAATGAAAAGTATAAGAATGTACAGGTGCTTCTTTTCAATGGAGAAATTAATGTTCATTAATCAAATAATCAATTGAATGTATTTATACTTTCCTATATTATAAAAAAATGTAAGAAGAACGCAATCACCGTATGTTACTACAGTTTCGACTGTAGGCTACGATATCAGATCTTCGTAAACTTGATTAGATTAAAAAAAATGTAAGAAGAGGGTAAGCCACCTTCTGTTACCAGCCTATGTGGTATTGTGACATTCTACTAAGCGCCCATAATGGACTTGCACCGGTCAGGTCTGCTACACTTGCGTGCACAAGGTGAAATATCACCTCACGTTTCATCCTCACTTCAGGAAACATCAGGATTGCTCCATCATCTTTAACCTGAAAAGGTATCGTTTCTGCTCAGGAGCCCAAGGATCACTCCCTGATGACTTTCGTCATTGACAACTCAGCGGTGGGCGGACTTTCCTCAGTGTGGCTCAAGAGCCTCAGTCATAACAAGTTATTACTGCACCTCGCTTGCGCGAAATACACCGTGAGTCACATCCCCTTCTTACATCAAAAGAGTAGTCAGCAGAGTATATAAAACTGCCGTAGAATCCACTTAATAGCTTCTCTTACACAATATTTATATGCAATAATTATTCCAAACTACTATGGAAAACCCAACACAATTTCACAACGTTCTAGAATTTCACAATACCTATGGCGCGCACATAGAGAGCAAACCAGTACTGCCAAAAGAAGACGTAAGAAAATTACGTTTTGATCTCCTAGAGGAAGAATGGCAAGAATACGTTGAAGCAGAAAAAGCTCACGATCTTGTAGGAATAGCAGATGCACTAGCAGACATGATTTATATCATCAATGGAACAGCAGTAAGCTACGGACTCCCATTAAACGAAATATTTGCAGAAGTACATTCCTCAAATATGAGTAAACTTGGAGAAGATGGAAAACCAGTCTATAGGGAAGATGGAAAAGTGCTCAAAGGTCCTAACTATTTCAGACCAAAGATAAAAGATATCATAGAAAAACACATCTCCCTACCTAAAAACGATCAATAATTGCCATAGGATAACTTTATATAGAAAATACACATTCTTTTCCCTATGGCAAAAGACAACAAAGTATCCATGCCTTCTGGTATTGGTGGTCTTGTAAGATATTTCGATGAGTATAAATCCTCAATAGAACTGCAACCTATGCACGTAGTATTTTTATGCATTGCAGTAATTGTATTCATGGTGCTAATGCACATGTTCGCGTAAAAATGATACCTGGAATGAACCCTAAAAAAATGCAGCAGATGATGAAGCAGATGGGAATCCGCCAAGTTGAATTAGATGCAACTGAAGTAATCATTAAAACAGCTGATAAAGAATTAGTAATTACCAATCCTCAAGTTTCTAAAGTAAATATGATGGGTCAAGAGACATATCAAGTAGTTGGAGAAGTTCATGAAAGAGAGAAAACCTCTGAAATAGAAATATCTGAAGACGACGTTCAAACCATCATTTCTCAAACTAATGTTAGTGAAGACAAAGCAAGAGCTGCTCTAAAAGAAACAGGCGACCTTGCAGAAGCAATTCTAAAACTGCAAGATGAATGAACTGCAAATAGCAGCACAATTTTTTTATGTATACACATTTGCAAAAGATACCAAACTTCTTTTTCCAATTATCTCTCACTGCTACACTGCTATGCGGCAAAAAATAGAACACCTAGCCCCAACCTTTGAACAACAATTGCTCAAATTACAAACAAAAGAAGAATACGGAGACGATGTTCATACTCTAAAAGAGCTACACTTACTCATGGAAGATCAAAAAAATGCCATGATGGAACTAGCTAAAAAAGACAAACTCATATTTTTCGATGATCACTATCATGCAACGCAAATAAGTGAAAAAGAAGCCTTAAGGTACTTCCAGAAGGCAAAAGTATTTATAGGGAGGGAGCTTACCTTTTAACTCGTGAACGAACATCTTGAAGAACTAGTTGAAGAATTGCGTGGATCTCTACGAAGAGCCGAGCATTCTTATTACGTAAGTCTAAAATATACAAGAACTGTAGATGTAATTAGAAACCTCATCGATAGAATTATAATCACTTTAGAAGAGGCTGCAGTTGTTCTACTTGATTTCAATAAAGAAAAAGGTGTGATTGATGAAATTCCTACTAATCTAATTGATCAAGTTAAACTTGTACAAGAAATCTATGAAGAAGATGAACAATTTCAAGACGCATATGAATTATTCTTCTTCCTTCGAAAAGTAAGAAGACAATCTTATACAAAATCTGAAGAATTTAGGCGCCACGTTGCTATGACAACAAAAGTAGATGGTGAAGAGTATGTATTTAACATTGATGTCATGGGCGAATATTATCACATGCTTGAAGGATGGATTAAACATGCACTCAACATTGCCTTCGAGAAAAAAGAAGAAGATTAGTTTCTGCAAAAGTTTATATAATCTAAAAAATTTTTTTTCTTATGGGTTTATTTGGAAGAAATAAAAATGACGTACCGGAAGTACCTAAGAGGGATTCATGGTTATTATTAACTAACAGTTCTATCTACTTTGTTTGGCATCACAATAATATGTGGATCGCTAGAAAACAATCAACAGGAGAAGAATTTGGGATAATTGGATTCATTCATGAAAATGAACGAAATAAAATAAAGCATGCACATATACAAAGTGATATAGTTCATGCGGAGAACAGATTACTTGAACCATCAGTTCTAAGAGAAGAGCACGTTCTTTCTCATTTTGTTGAGCATCATATTATGCTTCGTCTTGATCTTAAGGAATATACTGCAATTCTAGAAAGATATCACAATGATCCAAAAGAAGCATTTCCTGTGGCCTTAAGTGAACTACAAAAACATCCGAAAAAAGGTCTTACAAGTCTTATTGTGCGCGTATACCGCGAAATAGCTTGAAGATAAGCTTTATAAATGACCCCCCTTTCTCAGTAGCTATTAGTCCGAGTCCAAACATGGGCGCGCTTGAGGACTAAATAACTAAGCGCGTTCTACATAACTAAAATGGCAAAGAAATATATCGAAAATTTAATCCGTATCGCTAATACCGATATTGACGGTGACAAGCAAGTACTTACTGCACTAACAAGCATTAAGGGCGTAGGTATCATGTTCTCCAACGCAATTTGTAAAGTGTTAAAACTTGACAAATTTGGTAAGGCTCTAGATCTTGGCGATGAAAATTTAGCTAAGATTGAAACGCTTCTACAAGACCCAGTTAAAGCAGGAATTCCTGTATGGATGCTTAATAGAAGAAATGAACCTGAAACCGGAGAAGATAAGCACATTTCCACAACAGATGTACGTTACATCCGTGAAGAAGACATCAAGATTCTTAAGAAGATGAAGTCATACATTGGTCTAAGACACCAATGGGGCCTACCAGTACGTGGTCAAAGAACTAAATCTAACTTTAGAAAGAACAAAGGCAAAGTTGCTAGCGTAAAGAGGAAGAAGTAGAATGGGCCATCCTAAGAAATTTAGAAAAAAATACGAAACGCCTTCACATCCTTGGCAAAAAGTTCGTATCCTAGAAGAAAAAGAATTAACTAAAGATTTTGGTTTTAGAAACAAAGCTGAAATTTGGAAAGTAAAATCTGTATTATCAAAATTCAAGCGTAAAGCTAAAGAACTTTCTGCATCTACAACAGAGCAGTCTAAAAAAGAAACAGAACAGTTATTTGCAAGGCTAAAAAGACTTGGTCTACTATCTGGTGAAGTATCCTATGATGCTGTATTAGAAATTAGTATCGAAGATCTTGCAAAAAGAAGACTACAATCTGTAATTGTTGAAAAAGGCCTAGCACGAACGCCAAAGCAAGCAAGACAATTCATCGTCCACAGACACGTAAGTGTAAATGGTACTGCTGTTACAAGTCCTTCATACATGGTAACCGTTGAAGAAGAATCAAGCGTTGCATTTAGAAGCAAATCTGCTCTAGATAACGAAGATCACCCTGAACGATTCATGAAAGAAAAAGAAGAACTTGCAGCTGAAATGGAAAAGATCAAACCTGAAGCAACAGAAGCAAAAGAAACAAAAGCTCCTGTGGCAAAAGATGATAAAAAACCAGCAGCAGCAAAAAAAGCACCTGCAAAAAAAGCAGAAGGGGTAAAAAATGAGTAAGGATAAAATTAGATGGGGTATTGCACATATTTACTCATCATATAATAATACAATTATTCACATTACTGACATTACTGGCTCAGAAACCATTGCACTAGCATCTGGTGGACAAGTAGTAAAAGCTGACAGACTAGAAAGTTCTCCAACTGCAGCAATGCAAGCAGCTAACAAGGCAGCTCAAGAAGCACGTGATAAGGGCATTACAGCAATTCACGTGAAAACAAGAGCTCCTGGTGGTCACAACGGTCCTATGAATACAGGACCAGGTGCTCAAGCAGCTATTAGAACACTCGCAAGACGTGGTATGAGAATTGGTGTTATCGAAGATGTAACTCCAGTTCCGCACGGCGGATGTAGAGCTAAAGGTGGTCGAAGAGGTCGAAGAGTATGAAGTTAGAACAACTTGGTAAAACAACGGATAACAAAGTGACTTTCAAAATGAAAGCTGCTCCTGCGTTTGCTAACATGATTCGAAGAGAAATTCTTGAATCAGTTCCAACTATGGCTATCGAAGATGTTGAAATTAGAGAAAACTCTTCAGCCCTATACGATGAGATGTTAGCTCACAGGTTAGGTTTAATACCATTATTCACTGATTTAGAATCATATGAAGTTGCACCTGAAGATTTAGAGGAAGACGCAAATGCACTAAAGTACCAATTGAAGTTAACCCTTCAAGTAAAAGGTCCTTGTGTTGTATACGCATCTGATCTTGTAACAAAAGATCCAAAGGTAAAACCAGTTTACCCCAAAATGGTTATTGCAAAACTGCTAAAAGGTCAAGAAATTGAAATTGAAGCAACCGCAGTACTAGGAAGAGGGAGTAAACATATGAAATTCGCACCAGGTCTTGCATGGTACACACACACGTACTCATTCAAACAAAACAAAGATCTGGATAATGCAGAAGAAGTAGTAAAGAACTGCCCAGCAGGTGTCTTTAAAGCACAAAAAGGAAAACTCGTACCACAAGATGACACAAAAGGATTCATGTGGGACTCATGTCTACCACTAGTACCGGAAGGCGCAGTTGAAGTCAGCGAGAACACCGATGAACTAATTTTCACGCTAGAGTCTTGGGGTCAGTTAACTCCAGTTCAAGTACTCGAAACAGCATGTGATACGTTCACAGAAACACTAAACGAATTTGAGAAGGTATTTAGTTAAAATGAAGCGAACAGGTCCAACAAATTATCAATTGAAGGTTTTACTTCAAGAATTGAAAAAGAAATCCATCGTAGATGGAGCAGGAGTGTGGAAGAGTATTGCTACTGATCTAGAGCGCCCTGCGCGTCAAAGGAGAGTAGTAAATTTATCACGCTTGAATATGAATGCAGTTGAAGGTCAAATCCTTGTAGTGCCAGGAAAGCTATTAGGTGACGGCGAAATTGACAAAAAAGTTAGCGTAGCAGCATTTGCTATGTCTCAATCAGCAAAGGACAAAGTCCTTTTAGCTAAAGGTGAAGTACTTAGTATTGAAGAATTACTAAAGAAAAATCCTAAAGCTTCAACTTTGAGGATACTTGGATAAAATGAATATCGACGCATCTGACCTAAGGATTGGAAGATTATCAACCGTAGTAGCTAAAGCAGCTTTGCTTGGCAATGACGTAAATATCTTCAATGTAGAAAAAATTATCATTACTGGCGATAAGAAAAGAGTATTTGAAAAATACAAAAACCGCAGAGAACGTGGTGCTCCACTAGTTGGACCTTATTACCCTAGAATTCCTACCAAGTTTGTTAAAAGATGTATTCGTGGAATGCTTCCATACAAACAAACAAAAGGTAGAGCTGCACTTGATAGAGTAAAATGTCACAAAGGCGTTCCAGCTCAATTCAAGGACACAAAGCTAGAATCAATTCCAGCAGCTCACATTGATAACTCAATGGTAGCTAAGTTTACAACGGTTGCAGAAGTATGTAACCTTCTTGGAGGCAGAGAAGAATGAGTAAAAAGCCAATTATTGCATCTGGTGCAAGAAAAAAAGCAGTTGCACGTGCAACAATCAAACCAGGAACAGGTTTAATTACTGTTAACAATCAAGTAATTGAAACTGTTGAACCAAGAATGTCTAGATTGAAGATCCAAACACCTAGCTTTATTGCTCCAGAAGCATGTAAGAAATTTGACGTTAGCGTTAAAGTAAATGGTGGCGGTAAAAACTCTCAGGCTGAAGCTGCAGCGCAAGCAATTGCAAAAGCACTAGTTGAAAGTGATAAGAAATTAGAAAAACCATTCCTAGATTACGACAGAAGATTATTAGTAGCAGACGTTCGTCAACGTGAAGAACGAAAGCCAAACTGCCGTGGTAAAGCGAGATCTAAGAGACAGAAGTCTTACAGGTGATTAAAAAATGATTACTACAAAAATTATAAATTTTTGGGTTCTCAAAATTTCACAAGAGGTGAAATTATGATAATACCAATGAGATGTTTCAGTTGTGGAAAACCAATTTCGCACCTCTATGAAGAATTTCAAGAGCGTTCGAAAAAAGACGGTATTAAGCAAGCACTGGACGATTTAAAAATAGAACGATTTTGTTGTAGGTCTCAATTATTAGGTCACGTAGATCTAATTGATACTATTGCAGAATTCAAAAAGGCTTAAAAAGCCCTTTTTCTTTTTCCTTTTTATGAAATTTCATCTTGAACAAGCATCAGTCGGACACATAGAAGCAATTAAAGACTTCCATGGACTTCTACATAAAGAAATTAAAGAAGACGCTACCCTTTCTGAAGATGATTTACGCTCATATGTATTTGAACCTGAAGCAAAAATTCTAGTTGCATCTACAACGCAAGATGTCCCAATCGGATTTATTATTTCTAAATACAGCCTTGAGCAAACAGAAATCATTAACCTTTTTGTTCTAGAAGAATACAGAAAAAAACAAGTGGGTTCTTACCTTGTTGAAATGATTAAGCGATGGTCTACAGCAAAAAAATGTAAAGAGCTTATCGTAAAGCACACACACGCAAAAGAATTCTATCTAAAACAAGGTTTCAAAGATGTTGAAGGAACACTTGTATGTTCTATCAATTAGCTTTTTAACAGTAAGTACATTACAGTAATTATGATAATCACTCCTTGGAAAGATCTTATAGCATACAATAAAACAAGAGGACTATCAAGTAATCCATTCATACAAGTATGTGGTGTAATAGGCTCTGTTGTACCTGAGTTACCTGTTTCTAAAAAAAATAGATTGGACTGTTTCTAAACTAGAAAGATTAGCAAATGATATGTTTAAGGGCCAAACAATTACTGCATTATCAAGTCCAGAAGAACCATTTAAAGAACATACTCGCCACGCAAGTTATATTGACATTGGTCCTGGGGGAAAGCACATTGGGCAAATTGATGTTCTAGGTACTCATACAAAATTGGTAGGTAATAGTGATACAACTTATACCCAGGGAACAGTTAATTTATCCTTAAACCTGCCCTGTACTGACCCAGGAAAAGAATTACTGCAGGGAGTATGGCCTGTTTTTCATTCAATAATGTTCTCAGATGACCGTGATGCACAACACATCCTTCAAATAAAAGATGGAATATTGGCAGCTTCAGGTGAGGATGCAATGAGGCAATTAGGAATCAACCTTCCTGAAAAGATATCTTACCATGAGCTTATAACACCGCTACCTGATCCAAAGTAATCATAAAATCCATCTGAAAAATCAATAATCAATAAAAAGAAAACTTGGTTCTTGTCGTAAATGAATGAGTTTTATCTACAACCAATGATTTTTCCAGCAATAACGAATGATCCACTGGCGCTAAAATTTCTTGATTTAATGACATATCATGAAGGACTTGAGTTTCTTACCATCATTAAACCAGTGCACGCGCATAACAACTTCTATCGTAATAACCTTTAAATAACATCCAATCCACCAAATTCTCATGGGTGACCAAACTAATATAGATCAGAAATGGCAAAAAAAATGGGATGAAGCTAAGTGTTTTGAAGCAAATAAAGATGACAAACCCTCATTCTATGCTCTAGAAATGTTTCCATATCCGTCAGGAGCTGGACTGCATATTGGTCACGCATTAGTCTACAGCATTGGCGACATTTATGCAAGAAAAAAATTCATGGAAGGATTTAACGTACTTCATCCAATGGGGTATGATTCACTAGGTCTCCCTGCAGAAAATGCAGCAATCAAAGTAGGGACGCATCCACAGGAATATACAAAAGCATCAATTATCAATTTCACAAAGCAACTCAAAGCGCTTGGAATCAGTTACGACTGGACTCGTGTTATTAATACATCGGACCCATCATTCTACAAATGGGATCAATGGATATTCTTAGAACTCTACAAGAAAGGTCTTGCATACAAAAAAGAATCACCAGTAAATTGGTGTACCGAATGTAACACAGTTCTTGCAAACGAACAAGTGCAAAATGGCGTATGTTGGAGACACGAAGATACTAAGGTAGAAGTAAAATCACTAACACAGTGGTACTTCAAAACAACGCAGTATGCAGAAGAATTAAACGACATGTCTAAGCTAGAACAATGGCCCGATAAAATTAAGAAACTCCAAAAAAATTGGATTGGAAAAAGCCATGGTAGTGAAGTACTATTCACAATTAACGATCAACCTTGGAATGTTTTCACCACAAGGGTAGATACGCTTATGGGAGTAACATTTATGGTGATCTCTGCTCAGCATTCAAAACTTCTAGAAATCACTACAGAAGAGCAAAAAGAAGCAATTGGAGCCTTTGTAAAGAAACAATCATCGGTAAGTCAGGAAGACATTGACCAATTAGAAAAAGAAGGCGTTTTCACAGGAGCATACGCCGTTCACCCAATCACAAATGAAAAAGTACCAGTCTATGCAGGTAATTTTGTTTTAGCAGACTATGGGAGCGGCATGGTAATGGCAGTTCCAGCGCATGATCAAAGAGACTATGAATTTGCAAAGAAATATGACATACCGATCAAAGTTGTTATTGAAAGCGATATAAAAGAAAAAGCATTCATGGGTACTGGAAAGTTAATCAGCTCAGGTGAGTTTGATGGAATTGAAACCGGTCAAGCAAAGAATACCATTACAGAAAAATTAGAATCACTAGGCAAAGGTAAGAAAACAACGAACTACAGATTAAGAGATTGGTTAGTCTCAAGGCAGCGATACTGGGGTACACCAATACCAATTATTTACTGTGATGATTGCGGGGCAGTACCAGATGAAAATCTGCCAATCAAGCTTCCACATGATGTAACATTTGGTAATGGAAATCCTCTAGCGACATCAGAATCTTTCGTAAATACTACCTGTCCTAAATGTCATAAACCTGCAAAAAGGGAAACAGACACAATGGATACATTTGTAAATTCATCATGGTATGAGCTACGATATACAGATCCTCAGAATGATCAAGAAATTTTTAAAAAAGAATTAGCAGACAAGTGGGCTCCAGTTGACATGTATATTGGCGGAGCAGAGCACGCATGTATGCATCTTATTTATGTACGATTCTATACTAAGTTCTTAAGAGATTTAGGTCTACTTAGTTTTGACGAACCTGCAGTTCGAGTATTCAATCAAGGATTACTTCATGCAGAAGATGGAAGAAAAATGTCCAAATCACTTGGTAATGTAATCAATCCACTTGACATTATTGATAAACACGGATCAGATCCTCTAAGATTATTCTTAGTTTCGGTAGCATCACCTGATTCAGATTTCAGTTGGTCAGAAAAAGGATTCCAATCTAATGTTAAATTCCTAGGCAAAGTAAATGAATATTATGCTACTGTGAAAAAAGGATCATCAACGCCTTTTATCGACCACAAAATCAATTCTTTAATGCTTGATGTTTCAGAAGATATTGAAAAGATGAAATATAATCTAGCAGTAATTAAATTACGGGGATTCTTTGATCTATTAGGCGAAGAAGAAAGTAAGGAAACATTAGAAAGTTATCTTAAACTCCTAACACCATTCTGTCCACACATTGCTGAAGAACTCTGGAGTAATCTAAGCAACGAAGATTTCATCAGTTTAAGTAAGTGGCCAATTGCAGATGAATCAAAAATAAATCCGCAGCTTGAAGAACAAGAACGATATGCAAAAGACTTATCCGAAGATATTGCAACTGCAAAAGAACTTGCTAAATTAGAAAACATTACTACCATTAAACTAATTACATCTCCATCGTGGAAATATGAACTATTCAATCTAGTAGCTACTGAATTACAAAATGAAAACAGAGACTTCAAAGGTATCATTGGAAAAATAATGGCAACAGATCTGAAGCAACACAGTAAGGATGTCACAAGACTTCTACCAAACATGATTAAGAAAGGGGTCTCATCACTAACGCAAGAAGATGAAAAAAGGCTTTTAGAAGAATCATTAGCATCTCTAAAAGAAGAATTCAAAGCAGAAATAATTATAGAATCAGCAGAAGACTCCACTGAAGCAAAAGCAAGAAATGCATCTCCGGCAAAACCAGCTATTCTTCTAAGTTAGAATACCAAACACTCATGGCAGCGATGCTGCCCATGGTAATTGCTGCAATAAAGAACGTCCATGCAAAATCAATTTCTCCAGAACTATAAGAAAGAGTAGCAGCTCCAGTAATATCAGCACCGAGTGCTGTAACTCCTATAAAGAAGAGTAAAAAAATACTAACAACGCCTAAGTGCAATTTCATATTCTCTCACTGTAATAATACTATATAAAATTTTAGAAGAAAAATGGAAGACGCGAAAAAAGATGAGCAAAGCTTTCCAAAAGTAGCTAACCTAAAAGCTTCCTCCCCTCCGCAACCCTTCAAGCACCAAAACCTACTCTTAGTGCTGCTCCGTTCCCGGCCTGACACGATTCGTGTTGGTTTCAATCAAGAAGGACAAAGGATCGATGGTTACAATTAGGACCACTCTTAGATCCCAAAACCGCTCTTTCTCCTTCAACTCTCCCTAAAGCCCATTTGGAGTAACAGGAGAGGGCTACCCTCCC
>ENA-UOXV01003008-UOXV01003008.1-marine-metagenome-genome-assembly--contig:-NODE-3008-length-21259-cov-6.429872_pt1 | contig 21259 bp, 8 predicted proteins | sample MGYA00238165_ERZ766961 | MGnify/ENA primary metagenome ERZ766961 (study PRJEB28924, sample SAMN03173240) | marine metagenome | biome: Marine; feature: Water; material: Subsurface seawater | place: North...
CGACCCAGGAGCCGGCGGTCTCGTCATGGACGCGCAGCCGCACCGGCCGGTCGACGTAGTCTCCCCATTGCGTGCGTGCGTCCCACTCCGGGGCCTCGCACGTGAGCTCTTCTGACGACACCACGGTTGCCGGCGCACTGCGCGCCTCGCGATCGACCGCGAGAGGCGGACAACAGACCGCCACGTCCGCCGCATGCCCGCAAGTTCCGGGTTCGGAGGCGCCCCACGCGAAGTCAGGCGCGACGCACTCGTGCAGAAAACGCTCGGTGCCGTCGCATTCGACACCACTAAGCCAGACAGTGCCGCTCCCTTCCCCCGCGTAGGCTGCGGGCTCAGCGCGGGCGGCGAGGGTCCACACCACCGGTGCGTTTTCCCCTGCGCCCACAACCGTGAATCCGACGCGCCCTGTCGCAGAGAGCCCGAGGTGGCGACACGCCACGATTGCGCTGAGCTCGCTGAACCCCTCGTCGCAAACTGTGCCCCACTCGCCGGCGTGCAGAACCTCGAGCCGCCCGCAGCCCTCGTCGTTCGTGTCTTGCAGCCGCAGCGCCGGGTCAGCGGTGCAGCACACGCTCGCGTCTTCCTCGTGGGTGCAGTCGTGCGTGCCCCATCCAGCAAACATACAGTCTTCGAGAAACTTCTCGCCGCCTGTACATAGCACGTCGTCCATCCAGATCGGCGCCCCCGGCGCGCCCTCGCCGTTGAACGCGCCACGTTCCGCACGCCCGGTGAGCGAGAGGCCGAGGTGCCTGCAGACGACAGCTCCGTCGTCGTCGTCCCAGAAGTTGTCGCAGACCGTGCCCCAGACCCCGACATGCCGCACCTCAACGCGGCCGCACCCATTGGAATCCAGGTCCGCGAGGCGAACGGTGTCGCGCGTCTCTGCGCAGCACACGGCAACGTCTTCATCGTGGCCGCAGTCGGTCACACCAAACGGATCGGCGGAGCAAAGCAAAATAGAATCTGGCGAGCCCTCGCATGCAACGCTGTCCAGCCATACTGGACCACTGCCCTGACCACGGTACGCTCCCCCCCGCGCAGTTCCAGCGTAAGAAAAGAGGAGTTGCCGGCAAACGACAGTTGCCTCGCGGTCACCAAATTGGTCGTCGCACACCGTGCCCCAAACATCCTCCCAAAACACCTCAAGCCGTCCACAGCCGTCAGAATCGAGATTCACGAGCCGAACAGGCGGCATTGGAACGTCAACGCTTGCCTCGAGGTTTTCATCCAGCACGCAACGGTAAGTGTGATCTGGTCTGAATCCGTGCCCGTGGACGGTTATCGATGGCGCTAGCGGTGCCAAGATCTTGCCGAGGCGATCCGCGAATGGAGGCTGCACTTCGCCCCACTCTGTGAAGATCAGCATTTGAGGCAACGCCTGCGCGGGTGCCATGACGCCATCCTGCTCTACGGCAGCAACAACCGAGACCTCGCCAGACTCGCCAGCACCAGCGGGGCTATACAGAAGAGCAAGCCCCGCAAGTTGTGCCGGCGCGAGCCAAGTAGCGAGCGTGCACTTCAGCACCGTCGATGAAAGCACAGCCGCACGTACGCGGGGAGCGCTGTACCCAGCTACCGCAAGCACACACCAATAATCACCGTCTGAGTCAAAGCCAAAGCCGTGCACAGTGATGACCTCACCGCCGCGAGCAGATGCATTCACTGGCGCTAAATAGGTGTACCCTTGCCATATGGAGAGGTTACCGCCGGGTGCTGAGAGCGGCTCCAGCAAAGTACCAGCCCCATCCTCGCGAACTGACAATTCCACGCGCGGAACATGACGGAAGGCCCATGCGTCAGTGACGCATTCTAGAGTTGAGATATCAGATGCCACGCCGTGCACCGACTGCATGACATGTCCGGTCCCACCTCCAGGCGGCAACCACGAGATCTCGCACACATACGTCTGCGCGGGGTTGAATCCGGCGCCGTTGATCGCCAGCGAGTCGCCGCCAGCAGCCGAAAGCGCGCGGTCGGTCGCAATCGAGTGCTTCGGGTCCCAGCGCGCGAGAAAAAGGACGGCGCAGCGCTCCTGCAGTCCCGTGCCTGCGCAGCCCGAGGTGTTGAGAGTAGCCAGTGCCCCACCAGTAAACGGCACCACATCGCCTGCAGCGTCCCTCAGCTCGAGGCTGACAGCGCCAGCGAGTTCGCCCGCAGAATAATGGAGGCCCCATTCCGGAGAGGGACAGAAAATCACAGACGGATCGAGAACCACCCCGAGCGTCTCGAGCTCTTCGGCTGGGAGCAGCTCCGATGCAGCCGGGCGCAAAAAGCGGCACGTGTACTGTGCGCCCGGACGCAAAGCGTATGTGATTAGGGTCACGTTTGAAGAGCCGACGGCGCTTACTGGTAGCGGCGCGCCCGTGGCTCCATCCACTCCATCCCAGCCTGATACAAGCTGCACCCCCGAGCCGCCCGCAGTGCCGGTGAACTCGATCACGTCCGCGCCTTGTTCCAGCGAAAGGGCGACTGGCTGCGCCTCCACATCAAAGTAGGGAAGCACGCACGAGAGATTCCAGTGAGTGAGAACGGTTGCAGACGACGATGCAGTGACGGCCGCGTCGAGCGTCGCGAAAACACACCGGTAGTCCGCTGCACCGAGCACGAATCCCTTACCCTGCACCACAATCTCAGTCCCGCCCTTCGCAGGCGCTGCGGCCGGGTGAAGCCCGATCCAGTACTGGTTGTCGACAAACGTATACCGTAGCGTCTCAGCGCCTGCGACCGCGCCAGTGATCTGGAAGGTTACCGTGGCCGGCGTCGAAAACGGCCACGCCGGCGAAACGCACTTCATCGCTGTTGGGGAAACAACTTGGGTTCTGGAAGTATCTGCAACCGCACGCTCTTCCCCTGTGCCGAAGACACAGGTGTGCGTTGCGCTTGAAGAAAACCCGAAGCCACGCACGGTGATGGAGGAGCCTCCCTCGTTGCTCCCTGAAGTGACAGAAAGACTTGCAGCCACGGGAAGCACGTCGAGCAGACAGTCAGTTGCCCCGCAGTGCCCCTCCGTCACGCTGACAGGTTCAAACCCGTCAGCGGTAAACGCCAGGGGAACAGAATCGTGTTCAAGCTGCAGAAGGAGCTCGTCTGCGACCTCTGACTCCCCCCAGGCAGGGAGAACACACAGCACCGACGCTCCGGGATCGACGACGCTGGCGTTTACCCTCGCTGATGGATATGGCGGGCTCACGGCCGTGAATGTGCACGTGTACGCACCTTCACCAAGCCCATACACGTCGAGCTCAAGCTCGACGCCTCCGTCGGCCTTGAAGTGCAGGTTGCTGTCCTGACGCCCGTCCCAGCCCGCATACACATCGAGTGTGTGCACTGTGGGGAGCTCCTCACCGACGCGGTTGAGCAGTGTCACGCCGTCCTTGTCAACCAGAGACATCGCCACCTCCTGCGCCGGCACAAGACGTGGAGACGGGCAGCGTAGCAACGTGCGGGACACGAGCACGGCCGCTGTCTCAAGGAACATACTCGTGCTGAGATTGAAACGGCACGCATATTCTGCTGACGAAACGTCGAAACCGAAACCAGTGACAAACAAAGGTTTTCCACCCTTCGCAGGAGCTGCAGTCGTGTTCACACCTGCCCAATCTGCGACATAGGTGATCACCGTCGTTGCGTTGCGGCCGTCAAGATAGGGTAGCTCTTCGCCCCCAACCGACACAACACGCATCATGACTCCCCCCGCGTCATATTGCCACTCCGGAACACCGCACAGAAGCTCCTCGCTGTTCACAGGCAGTGCGCTCGGGCCCTGCGCAGCGGACGCTCCGCGCGAAAAGTGGCAGAAGTACTGCTGCTGCGTGTCGAAGCCGGAGCCGCGGACCCGCAGCGTCGCCCCGCCGCGCGCAGCCACGCGCCGCGAGCCGTCTTCGAGGTCAGCCGCCTGCGTCCACCGCGCGCCAAACACGAAGCGGCATGTTGCGGCCTCGCACGGCGCCGTGGGCACTTCGTGGAAGCCCTCGTCGAAGAGCGGTACGCCGAGCGCTTCCTGCTCCGGCTCGGCGGGCGCTTCGAGCGCAACCGAGAGAGACGTGAGGCCGAGGTCGCGCGACGCAGCGCCGCCGGATGCAGCCGCGAAGCTTGCGCCCCACGCGGGCGTCGCGCACGTCAGCAGGGCGCTGGTGATAACGCGTGCAGGCGTCTTGAGCTCGCCGCCACCGGAATGTGCGAAAACGCACTGGTATTGTGCACGTGTGGAGTTGACGTCAAGACCAAAACTGTCGATCAGCAGCGACGTATTGCCCCCAGCAGGCAGCTGCCAGCCTCCCGCCGGAGGAATCGCATCGTCGGGCCCGTCAGCGGGGCGGGAACGCGTCCAACCGGCGTAGAATTCGAAGGCCGAGGAGTTGTACAGAGCGCGTTCGGCGTCAAGGGGTGCATCGCCCGGCAACGGCGGGTCGTACGGTACGAGCGCCATACGCAACTCGGCCGCGCCCGGGTGCGCGGGGTCCACACCCGTATCAAACACGCCTTGCGACAGCGCGAAGCGAACGGCACCCTGGCGGAAGAGCCAGGGGCGCACAACACACGCGAGCGTCTCAGAGTCCACGTGGTCGGCCAGCCATTGTACGCGCTCGGGCGCACCGGGGCCGCCCGCGCGCGAGAACGAGCACTCGTAGCGCACGGGCGCGGGGTAGAATCCGGCGCCGGAGATCGTTAGCACGACCCCGCCCGCCGCAGGCGCGCGCGATACGTGCATGCCCGTCCACGAGGGGCGGAAGTCGAACTCGAAGGCCGCGCCGGCGCGCTCAACCTCCGCGCGCGGCCCCTCGATGTGCAGCGCCGCGCGCCCGCCGCCGGAGCGCCACCAGGGAGTCACGCAGACCAGCTCCGTTGTGGAGTTGGGGGCGGCCGGCGCCGAGTCTGCGCGCGCGCCGAAGCGGCGGAAGCTGCATGTGTAGTTGTGCGAGGGGTCGAAGCCGGCGCCAACAACAGTGATGCGTTGCCCGCCGAAAGCGCTGCCGCTCACTGGTGACTGGGCGGTGACGCGCGTCCAAACAGGGGCCGCATATACAGAACACACTGGCGAGCCAGCGCATGGTACGTCACCCGCTGGGCCACCAAGTGTCAGATTCAGCCGCCGATCGCCGCGGTAGATCGACAGCTGGACCTCCACCGCTGTGAGAGTCGAACCCCAGGAAGGGAAGGCACACATCAGACGTGTCGAATTGGACGCCCTGGCAGGCGTCTCGAGTGCTGCGCCGTCACCCGCTTGTGAGAACACACATCGGTAGCCCGCCTCGCCTGCTGCAAAACCATAGCCCACCACTTCCACTGAGGCGCCGCCAGACGCGCGCATGCGACGTAGCGCGCCCACTGGCACAGGCGTGGTCGAGTCACCCGGGCTGTCGATCCGGTCCCAGCCATCAAAGATCGGGAGGGTCTTCGGCGCACCGTCGGCTCGAACGAGCACAGAGCTGCCGTCACGCACAGTAAACGCCACGGCACTTGCAGCGCGATCCCACAAGGGGAAGACACACAGCATCGATGTGGGCGAAACGGATGTGGCAGGGACCACTGTGTCGTTGCCAGAATGATTGTAAAGCACGCATGCGTACTCGGTGCCGCCTGGACTGAAGCCGAGCCCGTGCACGGTGAGCTGCTCCCCGGCGCGAGCGAGAATTGAATGTGGCTGAAGCCTGCTCCATGACGTCACAAAGCCCTCAATACCGGCGACCCCGTCACAATTTGCCGTCTCGCCGCCAGCGCACACGGGGCGACCGCGGTGGTCGACGAGCTGCAATTCTGCAGCCCGTTCGGTACTGGTCCAGGGTCCTGTCGTCAGCACGAGTGTGAAGGGAGACGTCGGGGCAGCGAATTGAGAGGACAGCGCCGTTCGCCCTGACGCCAAACGAAGGTTGAAGCGATAGTTGTGCGACACGTTGAAACCGCTCCCGGAAAGAGTCACAGTCAGACCCGCATATGTGTTGTTCAGTGGACTCGTTGCCGCAATTGCCCAGCTCGTCACGAGAGCAACACGGGGCTCCACTTCTGAGCTACGGTTCACCCTTACGAGGAACGTAGCATCTTCGCCGGCTGAATGATTCCCTGGCATGGTGCCAAACGCTCCACGCTCGATCACAGGAAACAATAGCGCGCTTCCGTTGCGCACCGGCGTGCCAACTGCCATCTGCTCTGCACCCATCTCCAGAGCCACGACCGTGTACCCAACAGGGAGCAAGCCCTGGACTGTGGCGATCGCAGGAACTAGTAGCTCTGCGGAAAGCGGCATGCTGAGGGTGCTGCCCCAGTCGCGACGCAAGAGCTCAACCACCGCGCTCTGATCTTGCGCGAGCGAGGTCGTTCCAGGGAAGCGCGCGCCCCAGGCGCCTGCACCTTGCGGCGTCGCGCACGTAAGCCGCGATGTTGGTACATCCGGGTCTGGTGTCGCATCGATCGAATAGCTGAAATTTGATTTCCGCAAGTCGTTGGCCTGAAGTGAGACAGTGCACATATAGCGCGCGCCGTATGCGTCATGGTCTGGCAAAAACCCTTGCCCTGAAACAGTGAGCGCCGTGCCACCGGCCGAAGGCACTTCTCGAGGCTGCACCGTGGCGACGTTCTCAAGAAGCTGGATCGTACGTCGCGAAAAATTGCCGCTCTCTTGTGAATACACAACCTCAAGGCACGGCTGTGGCAGGCAGGCACCGCCAGCAGCATTGCCCACTGCACAATCGTGGCCATCGCAGCTGTGCGATCCGACATTCCCCGCGGTGTACGGCACCGTCTTCCGCATGGCCTCCCACACCGCAGGTTCGTACACGCCCCCAACGAGGTCGACACGAGCCACGCCGGCCGTCGAGTTCGCAGCAATCGGTGTCGCGCAAACGGCCTCGCTCCAGCGCACCGCCACGGCCGGGGTGCGATGAACGGCCCCATCGTCCATGCTGAACTGGCATTTGTAGTGCGCTGACGAAATGTTGAACCCTGCGCCGCGCAGCGTAATTGGGCGCCCTCCCTCAGAAAGAGTGCGCGCCGGCGCCACAAGCTCACGCCACGACGCGCGCATCGGCAGTCGCAGCGGGCTGCCGACCGATGCGCCGGGCTCGTAGAAGAGAACTTCGCCGGTCAGCTCTCCTAGGACTGTCAAACCCACCTCCGTCTCTGGCCATGGCCACTGCGGAACGACGCAATCGAGCGTGGTCGCGCCGTCTAGTTCAAACATCGTCGGGTGTTCCAAATGCGTGGCGCGTGCGGCAAACGCGCGTGTCGGCCCTGAGAGCTTCTCCCGGCCCTCGGCGCTGGTGAATCGACAGCGGTAAACGTCGCCAGCGACCTCGTGGCTCTGGTATGACACTGCCCCACGCGGCGCACGGAGGGAGTCCACGTCGCCCTCGGTTGCTAGGAGCGCGTCGTCCGGGCTGCCTGGTGGGATGCTGCGCCCAAAGACTGCTCGCCCGGCGTGCACTTCAAGCAGAGCGTCAGCGCTCGTTTTGCACTCGTCACCAAGCTGCGGCACTGCGAAGCGAAGACCCGTTCCATTCGACACGGCAAGAAACCCACGGGTCTCGCCTGCTGCGAGCGCGAACGGCGGGAGCGAAACATCGATCGGGCGTCGGCTCATTCCCGAAGCACTTCCGTTAACGACCACAGAGATGGGGTTTGGCGTGACCAGCTCCCAAAAGTCGAGGTTTGTCTCGAAATCCCAGTGGCTACAGGTTTTGCCTTCCCCCCCGCACGTTGATCGCCGGCGCGCGAGTACCCACACATCCAGTGGACCATCACGCAGCGCCTCCAGCTGCAGACCCGTCACTGAGAGTTCCCGTTCGACACGGATGTCAAACGCCAGGCCAGTATAGCCAATCTTCAGTCCGATCGGCGTCGCCCACTGCCCGTCGGGAGCGCAAGCGCCAGCAAGCGCCAGCTCCCTCTTCGCCGCCAGAAGCGTTGCAGTGAACCCGCCACCTGATAGCCGCAGCCGCTCCCCGCCAGCTGCAAGCAGCGACGTGTGCGAGGCGTGCGTGACCGCTGGCGCAAGTTCGAACTCGTGAGGGTGCGCGCCCCAACTGAGTGGCACATACACGTGAAGCACTTCGCCAGCGGCGTGTTCTCTGCGCTGCGTGCCGAGCTTTGCGCGCACAAGGTTGAGCACGACGACGGTAGTCGTGTTCATGCCCGTTACTAGGAGAGCTTCTTCCCCGATGCTGACATACACGCCGACGTAAAGGTGCTCGGCTACAGCAGACGGCAAAATGATCTCCGCTTCAACTGCCCACTTGTCAAGCGGGGCGACAAGCTCCGCACTGTCACCAACGACATGCTCCACTGCAACGCGCGTGAGTCCTGCAGAAAATCCCGCTCCGCTCCATGCCCCTGAGGTGTTGCAGATCACTTCACGCGGAGAGAGAAAGTCCGCAACGACGTGCGCGCTCTGATAGGGAAGCCACGAGTGGCCCGCGGGGTGTGAGCGGTAGAATATGCAGGCGTATGCGCCCGGCGTGCTGTCGAATCCAATGCCTTGCACCGTCACCAGTGATCCAGAGGCGGGCCCGCGTGTAGGCTGCACGCTGGCCACGGTTGTCTCGACGTATAGAGGCACGGGTGCAGCGTCAGCTACAAGCGACAGCTCCCCAGAGAAAGGCGAGAAGACGCCAACTGCAACAGCTAATGACCCGTTGGGAAATGCCGGTGTGCGGCAGCGAAGCAGCCCACTGGACGCAACCTCGGCGTCTGCATACACGGTTGCACCGCCCGGCCCCTCGTCGCGCAGAAGACACCGATATGGTTCGTCTGAACCCTTGATCTCACTGAACCCTGTTCCCACAAGTTCGAGCAGCGCGTCCCCTGTAGCAGGGGCCCAGCACTCGACTGCCGCGCCGGTGACGCAGTACTTGCCGTGCGGCGCCTCCATGAGCATGGGCATCGCTGCGCGCCGCCAAACTGACAGAAAACGAAATGTGTCCGTCAGTTCTCCGGGCTTCGCAAGCGATGGGTTTGCATCGGACGGTATCTCAGCACAGCTTTCGCCCGAGGCGTCGCAGCGCAGAAGCACCACATCGACAAATCCCTCCGCCCCAGGGAATGCTGGAACACGCACGAGAAGGTGCGTCACGTTCTGCGGCGCAAATGCGTCCGATATCGCCTTTGCAGCCACTCCGACGCTCGAAACACCGTGGAATCGCACACGGTAAGTGGCGCTTGGGTCGAACCCGCGCCCAGTGAGAGCAACAAATTCGCGGGCGTCGTTTGTCCCTGGAGACGCAACCGCTGTCTGCCCCCCAGTCACGTATCCTTCCTGCAACTCTGCAAACCACCAAGTTGCTTCAAGTCGCATGTTTGGCAATACAGGTGATGATTCATCACGCAAAACTGTCGAAATTGTACCATCTTGTTCTTGCAGCTGAATAGAAAAGTCTACTGGTCCCTCCTCCCAACCCCAGTCTGGAACGATGCACGTCAGCTCCTCGCTGCTTACAACAGTTGCATTGACCCACATACTCTCTGCCCCATTGCGGGACCAGAGACATCGGTACTGTCTTTCATCGTTGAAGCCGTACCCCTGCACCTGCATTTCCTCTCCTCCTGAAGCACGTGCCGTACACCACCGGCTGCCACGGCACGTGAGCCCAGTCCAAGCTTCAGAAAGAAAAACCACCCGAGGCTCGGGTGAAGTCCACTGCACAGCGGCTCCATTGTGCTCTAGCACCAGTGAGAAGTTCTGAGACACGTACAATGGAAACCGGTCACCGTCCAGTCCAAAGTAGCAGCGAAGGCTCTCAGGGCTGATAATAGTCACGAACGATGATTCGATCACAGACTCGTTGACATCAAGCCCAGTCAGTGTGCAGGAGTACTCGGGATGATAGATGCTGTCAAAGTCTCCACGATTGAAACGCGCGCTTGCACTCGTGTTCTGGAACGCGTAGCCAGAAACAGTCACAGATGAAGGCCAACAGTTCTCTTGGCAGTTTTCACGGTGCCACTGCAGCGAAACACTCTCTGCGATCTCATCAAATGTGAAGTAAACCGCACCCCCCTGGTCTGGGATAGCTTTGGACAGCCCGTTTGCAGGGACATCCTGGGAAGGACGGTCAAATTGATGTAGAGAAACGCGTGTTTTTGTCGCAGGAAAAGGCCATACCGGGAGCTCGTCAACGTGGGCCCGTTCAAAAGATCCAGTGGACGAAGACGTCACTGTCAGTTGCGCTTGCATAATGTTTCCTACGTCATCGGTAAAGTGCAACTCGTGATGCAGCATGGGATCCAGTCCCCACGCGAACACTTCCAGCGAGAAACCGCCGTTTGCGAATTCCGTGAGATTGCAAATGTCGTCCAATGCACGAAGTCCTGCAGCTTCGTCCGCCGAGGCGTTCGCTGTGAGGTTCGTGAGGTTTGTACCGTTGCAACCTGAGAGGCCAGTCCACTCTGCATATACTAAAAGCTGCAATGGATTGTCCGTTGAAGTTGGCATGGATTCGTTGCCAAGCAGCACACTGACATTGGTAGGACCAGCCACAACCCATCTCGGCCAGCGCGGCACGATGCACACGACGTCTCGCCAGCCGACAGGGGTCAGAGAATACGGCGATGGTAGCGTGGTGCCGGACAAGTGGAACTCGCACGAGTAATCCCCTTCGCTTCGGTTGAAAAAGCTGCCCTGAATCGTCACCAAGGCCCCTCCCGTTGCAGGTGACGGCTCCGCCTTGACTGAGTAGAGGGCCGCCTCGTACTCCACGACAGGGTTGCGACCGACCGTCCCCACGGGTGTTAAACGCACACTCCCGTATGAGACGTCAAGAAGCGTGAGGCGCGCGTCTGCAACTGGAAACGTCCACTCAGGAATCACGCAAAGAAGATGCGTGTCGTTGACGATCCTGGCCGGGTTGCTGCTGGAAGTCACGTACCCCGAACACCGCTCGCCATCGCATTCCGAGTCCTCATTGCACACTACTCCTGATGCGTTTCCCCCATCGCAGTAGTGCGCTACTTGAGACAGTCGCGGGTCGTTAACGTCGCTGAATTGACAAATGTAGTGGTTGTCACACGGCGTCAGCACGTTCGAATAACAAAAGTTACTTCCTTCCAAGAGCAATGCGGGTCCACCCTGTGTATAGCTGTGCACGCGCAAAGGTTTTGCCATCCAATTCGCCTTCGTAACGTCGACGTCAAGCGGTGCACCGCGTGAAAATAGGGTTAAAGACGTGTCGTCGGAGCGAACAATTGAAAGGCGCGTGAGCGTCAGCGATGACGAATTTTGAAACCGTGTCCAGGGTGGTGACTCGCATGTCATGTACGTCGTATTTACAGTGACTGCAACCGAGTCTGTTGTAGCACCCTTGCAGAATGTCGACATGCACGTGAGCCGGCACAAGTGTCCCGCCCCGTTCAGGTTCGAGAATCCCTCGCCAGATATTGTGATTTCCGAACCCCCCAACGAGCCGACGGTCGCACGTGGATGAGGAATACCGTCCCGGTAAAGCATTTCAACCAGCTCCACCTGCGCCAGGTAGTCGAAACGGGCGCCACCGGCAGCGCCGGTGAAATCAACTTCGCGGTGGATGTCGCCACCAATCGAACGAAGCAGCGAGAGAGACACGGTCTCCTCAAAATCCCACTCCGGCGTCACGAAGACAACGGTTGACGTATCAACAACACGCGCGTTTGACGCAATCTGCTCATGTCTCTCCGAGCTACTTCTTCGAATTCCCGTTAAGTTCAGCCCATACCCCACGTAGTCCAGCCCCTCCTCGGGTGCCCGGAAACCGTACCCCTTGATCGTGATGACCGAACCTCCAGTAACCTTTCCAAGCCGCGGACCCACATACTTGTCCCAGTGCGAAACAACCTGCAACGAAAAAATACCCCCCCCTTTTCCAATCGGCACGCCGCCGCGCTCTACCTGCACGCGCAGGTTGTTTTCGCCGTGCCTCCATCGCGGGATGGGGCATGTCATCGAAGTTGCCGAAACCACAGAGCACCCCGAGATCTCGGCATCATCCCCAGCACTAAAACGTGCAGCGTAATCCGTCTGCAGGAAGGGGCGGCACGCAGTGGCATGTGTTCAGTGCGCAGCGCCCCGTATGCATGCAACTGTAAGATCACCCAACTGCAAATTGTGTGACTTGTCTGAGGAATCATAACTCTATCAGGGATTTGCGGGTGGGGCGAGAACCGCAGCAGTGCTGAACCCCACGCCCAGCACTGTGAGTGTAGTGCCCCCATATGCATACACCTTCTTTGGTGAAGCTGACGCCCATCCTTCGGCGGTGAATCGTATTCTGACGTCGCCTACCGCTTGAAGCGGTAGTGAGCGACCATTCTTGGCGATCGTTATGCTCGCTTCCGCAGGTGTGGGCCAGGCAGGCCATGCCGGCGCCTCACAAACGATCTTAGTCGACGAAACTCGTGTCGCTGGGACTGTGGCGTTTTTGCGAAGGAGCGCGCTCGTTCCCGTGAAAATGCAATGGTAAAGCGCGCTCGGGTCGAGCCCGAACGCTTGAACTGAGAGGATGGTACCGCCCGCCAGCAACCCAGCCGACTGATCCACGGCAATCCACCCAGCAACGAAATTGAGCGTCGAGTTGGCTACGTCTCCGATGAAGGGCACTAAACCGCCTTCCGCGTTCTGCATTGGGGGTCTCGGGGTCAGAACGGTTTCGTGCGACGGAATCGCATCACTCAAGTCAGCCGAACCGGCCCAAACAGGAATGGCCCATGCCTGCAGCGAGACTTGCGTATCGCACCCAGCATACTTCCAAGCCGGGGCGACCAACGCGACCTTCGACGCGTTATGAAGATCTGTTTCTGACAGTGTGGCGTTCACCTCCACGCTCTCGCCTGTTTCAGCACATGAAAATACTACCCTATTGATGCCGGTCCCATTTCGCAGACACGCTCCCGAAAGGATGATCGAGAAACCCCCGCTAGCTGGACCAGAAGACTTTGACAGTTCCGACCACGATTCTGCGCATTGTCTGCTGGTGCCGACGCTGCAGAGCAGCGCCGTCGCCAGCAACCACCTCCCAGCCGAACCCATTGCCTGCCGGCTGAACACTCGTCTACGTGCAGCTGCCATATTTATCATGTCAGCTGCTTCACAGATTGAATGCGGCATTCCCCACTAGCTGCTCCTTGGGACCAGCCGGCCCCAAGACCTGCTCGCCGCCGCCCCACGACAGCACCTCTCCAAAAGGTGCGATCAATTTGGGGGTGCAAATAATGGGTAGACGGGCTCGCCTCAGGAATTCAAGCCATGCCGACGGAGGGCTTCTCTTGACATGTCGTCCGATACGGCCGAACCCGTTCCCAGTGACATGGAATCCAATCGATCCCGGTCTCCCAGCAAATTCGCACCACGTGATCTCGGAATGGATCTCGAGCTTGTCTCGAGCGGAGCAGGGTCCGGGCGTGGTGACGCAGTGTGCAAGCTTTCGGTCCCTCCCCTCAAGATCCTCGGCGAGGGTGTTGATCCGGGGGAGGTAGGTGCGGGAGAAGCCATGCGAGTGTCGCGCGTCGATAGCAATGTGACGAGCCGAAGCCGGGATGCCAGTGTGTGCTCCGACCGCAGCATCGAAAGTTGCGAAGAGGGTGTCAGGGAAAGGACACCAAGCAAGGACGGAAGTTGCGCAAGCACCGAAGAATCTCGAGGGAACGCTTCACAAAATCGCTACGTCGTCGGGCTGAGCCGGCCATCCCCGTGCACTGCTTCATCACCGCGAGGATCTTCCCCCCGAGGACCGCGCGGGGGAATCAGCGCTGGAGCAGCCAGTTCGCCTCGTGGAATGGGGCAAAAGACTTCTTCGCTTCCGTTAATGCCCACAGCATCCTTTCCTCCGCCGTCGCCACGGAACATGCCCCCACCGCCCTCGCCGCGGAACGCGCCTCCAGCCTCGCCAAGACGCACGCTGACACAACACAGAGACTTGATCGAAGCACAAAAGCGCACTGAGAGCCTCGAAGAAGCGCTGGCCCGCTGGCGCAAGGAAAATACACGACTGAGCGCCGATATTCGTCTGCTGATTCAGGCAAAGGCACCGCACGACCCTACCGATTCCTCTGGCGACACGCCACTGGCAACACAGTCGCAGACTTTGCGAGCCGACAGCCTTGATCACATCAGTGTCGAGTCGTTTGAGACGGCCAACTCGTCAAGCGAGCTCCAGTGTGGTGATGCTGGCGGAGCTGTTCCAGTTCGCGGGTGTTGCGCGGAAGGCTGTGGGGCTGCCGCTCCGCGCGAGCTGGAGCCTTGCCACGTCGAAGTCGAGCACATGATTGCACGCGGCGCTGGAGGCGTGCTCTACGAAGGCAGGTGGTACGGCGCGCGGGTCGCAGTTAAGGAGCTTGAGGTCGTGTCAAACGATGCGATCCGGTGCGACAGTATTCATGTCTCCCAGACTGTGCGCGCGTTGCAGGGTTGTTGCACCTTGCTCGCGCGTTTGGCCGGCTGAGCGTTGCGGGTCTCTCCGTGTAGGGCCGAGTCGGAACAAGCATTTCGTAGCGAGGCCATCTTTCTTGCAAAGCTTCGGCATCCCAACATTCTTGGGTTCTTTGGCCTGGTGAGCTATTCTCTATGAGATTCCTGCAGAATGGAATCATTGCGATGTTCGGGAGGCTGGCTGCGGCTGATGCTCAAGTACGGCGGGCGGCCTGGGTGCTTTGGCAGGTGTCAAGGCCCCCGCGATTGATGATGGTGGTCGAGTTGATGCGATGTGATATGCGCCACTTCATTGTTGCAGAGGGTGCAGCGACCTCCATCGCGCGAAGGTCAGCAGTCCGGATTACTTGCCGCCCTCGTTCAAGTCTGGCACGTGCCGAAATCGTGCGCTAAACCTGCCATGCGCGCGGGTCTCTTTGTGCAGGCTGCAGCTAGCGCTCGGTGCCGCTGCCGGGCTGCTATTCCTGCACTCGCAGACTCCGCCCGTGGTGCATCGTGACGTCAAACCCGAGAATATCTTGCTGTCGTTTTCGGGAGAGGTCCTTTCCCCTGCTGCCGTGCACCATCGTGTGCACCGGCAATTGCCGCCATCGCGCTGAGCGCTCGCTACGGCCGGACCAGGTGAAGCTTTGCGACTTTGGGACAGCGCGGCACCGGCGTGCGAGTGGTGGTGTGGAGACCGCGCGCATGGGCGGAACGCTTCTGTACGTGGCGCCCGAGGTGCATCGCGGAGAGACATTTGACGAAGGTTCGTGGCCGCCACGCTGCGCTGCGACGACGCCTGCAGCGCATGCGTGAGACGCCCCTGCACCATGGCGCACTGGGTGTGGCGAAGCGCCAGTGCAGGGTGTGCTGACCTCGTCCTTGTGCATGTGCTCAGGATGCGACGCCTACGCTCTGGCCATCGTTGTTTGGGAGCTTGTCACCCTGCTGCGGCCCTTCAGCGACACCCCTGAGCAGGTTCTCTCGGGAGCTGTTGGCTGGGGTGCCCAGCGCCCGCCGCTCGCGCCGCTCGACGAGGCTGTCGCGGAGCAGCACGGGGAGGTGGCGAGCGCCGTGCGCGACGCAGTGGTCAACGGGTGGGCACAGGATCGGCACGCGCGGTGGGCCTTGCCAGGGATGTATGCTGCACTTGAGCTTGCGCTAGGAGATGGGGCGGCTGAATAGAAATCGGCGAGGGTATTTAATGTTGCTCAATAAAAAATGTTGCTGTGAGATCACTTGTTGCTGTGAGATCACTCGCTGTGAGATCACTATTTGCTGTGAGATTACTGCGATCTCTAGAAAAATTAAAAATCTATTCTCCCTCAGGCGTTTGAGTATCATCCCCGTCCGAGGTGCCGCAGCGACCAGAACGTAATCACAAAGCCCGAATTAAAAGAGTGGCTGACTGCCACAAGCCGTTTCTCAAGTAACGATCAGGCTCAAGTTTGCGGCTCGATTCTTTCCCATCACCTTTCTGTGTCTGCACCCGCCCTTGTTTCTGAACACCAGCTTGCAACACGTGAAACACATTTTTGCCGTGTCCCTCATGACCTCACAATATTTTTTGGTTTTGCGCGAACGCTTCTTTCATTCATGGACCATCCCCCCGTATCACCCCGCTCATGAGCGGATCACATGAATGTGCGAGAGCTTCAGCGGAAGGTTGTGGCACGCAGACTTGGGATTGGCGCGGTTGTCGATGTCTGGCCCGTCAGGCTCGTCCCCGCCACCGCACTGCTGAAAAAGGCGAACTCGGACGCCCGGGGGGACTAGGACCGACTGCACGCGATCGTTCACGAAATCGCCTGTCACGAAGCGCTGCGAGACACGCCCGAGCGCGCAGTCAGCCGTGGGCGCAGGCGCGCGCTCTGGGCACGGGCGTGGGGGGCGACCAGGGAGCAGAAGTCCACAGACGCGTCCGCGACCTCGACTCGCTCTCCCTCGCACGCCTGGCGTTGCGCGCCGCAGCGGCTCAGGCCAAGGGGCACAGGCGTACAGGGTGCGGTCGGGGTGGCGCAGGCACACCTTATCGTCATAAAGCAGCGCAGCTGACTTGACGACCGCAGACAGCGAGTACGTTCGCGCAATCGAAAACGGGAAGGTCTCTGTGCGCCCGAGCTCCGCGCGCAGAATCGGTGACTTTGTGATGCGCACGTTCCCGTGGTCTGACGAGTCGAAGGGCAGCAGGGAGTCTGCGTCCACGCGCCAGCCCAAGACGTCGCCCTCCTCGCACAGGATCTGCTCGTGCTTGAGCACCTGAACGCGTGCGGGGCCCGCTTGGTCGAGCTCGATGGTCGTCTGCCCCATCAGCGAGTAGGAGTGGTCCGCAAACTCGCCTGTACGCGGGGCAGGCCGCCAGACTTGCAGCGTGATGGACCCCGGCGCGGTCGCAAAGAGCGCCCATTCTTGAAGGAGCCCGTGATAGGGAATCGCAAGCGCCAGGTCGATCATGTGCACCATGCTGAACGACTCGATGCCAGGGCGCGAGAGCAGCGTGTGCCCAATCGGGCGCGCGAGCACTGCCAGGTTTTCCTGGACCGAGCGGCGGAAGATCATCTGCTCGATCTTAGCGATCTCCTCCTCGTCGAGTACGCTGCCGAGCAGCTCCTTCTCGGCGTCGTCGAGGCGCCGCGGGAAGTCGATATCGAACATCACGATGAGGTCGCCGTACGACCCCGCGCCCAGAACAGGCATCCCCTCGTTGCTGATCGTCTTTGAGAACCCTGGCTGCGAGACGGCGTCGTGCTTCACCTCGACCGAGCGGTTGTCGACGGACGTGATGTTGAGTGAGAACCCCAGCAGCGCCTCAAACAGGGTAATGTTCGCCCGGTACACAAGGTCGTGCGTCTGCCGCCCACCCGCCAGCGTGAGACTCCCGCGCGGCGCCGCCGTGCCGCGCCCCACGCCCACCGAACCGAGGGGCCCGCACGCCGCGCGGGCGCCCGCACCTTTCGCGTGAAGCGCGGGTGCTCGTTGACCCGCAGTCCAACATGGACGGAGCCGTGTTTGAGCCCTGGCGCCTGCTCGCGGGCGGCTGCCGCGGTGAGCGGCGCTGCCAGGACGACCGCTGCGCAGCGAGTGCGCGTCCGATTTGTACGGGGCGGAGGAGAGTGCGCGTCCGATTTGTACGGGGCGGAGGAGAGTGCGCGTCCGATGGCGGTCGGGAGGACCTGGTCGCCCTCTTGGAAGAGGATCGTGCTCCACGTGTCGGGGGCCCCAGGCGGCACGTGCACGGAGCGCGTGATGGTTTTGAGAACCACCTTGTGCCCTCCGCACGCCGGGCACGTTGAGTTGATCATCTGCGGCCGTGCCCGCGGGGCCTCAGGCACAAAGGGTGTGGAGCAGTGTTAGTCAACATCTCCCCAGCCCACGCATTGCCGGGGAGGCACTCGCATGCAGCCAGCCGTCCATCCACCTGGCCACACACGCACCTTGCCTTGTCCTTCGCACTTGCCGCATGTCGTGTTCATGCTCTGCCAGAAGCGCCCGAGTGGCTCCCCGCGCTGTTCCGCAACCGAGCAGCGGAAGCCCGAGCCGTGGCAGTGCGGGCACGGCAAGATATCGTGCTTGTGCGCAGCGCCACTCCCGGCGCACTGCGAGCACACCTGTAGTGATCGCAGCGATGAGAACCCTTCTTCCAGCTCGCACTCTGGGTTGCAGGCACCTCTTGCCGCGTGAAGGAGACATTGAACTCCGAACCGAGGTAGAGGTCCAGGAGTTCCACGTCGATCTGCACCGTGTGCATGTGACCGTCACGCCGCACGTGTGCAGGTGCGTCATGGTTTGGCCCGGGCATGCGTACCGTCACCATCATGTCCGGCGCCTTGTCCGAAGCCTCCTCTTTCGGAGGCTGGTACCGGAAACGGAAATCGCCGCCGCTGTATTTTCTGCTCGCTCATGCAGCACGTCAGACTTCTTCGCGCTGTTCACGGCGCCCGCGGGCGCGAAACCAGCATGGGCGTGGGCTCAGGCTCACAGGTGCATGTCCACAGGCTCGTGCGAGGTTTCACTTTTCTTGGGATCTTCCCCTGCAGCAAGGCTAAGTATCAGCGGCCAACACCAACCCTGTCGTAAGAGGCGGGGATGAAATCTCTCAAGTCGTTCCACGTCGGGAAGCCCTGCCCGCGCTTGGAATACACATTCCCGGTATGCATGCGTGGCGTTTGAACCTGGCGCGTTATCCCCCGACCCCGAATTATCGTAAGCTCTCCGCTTTTCCTGAAGAAGCGGTGAACACCAGCTTAATATGCTGTCGCTGTATTATCTATTCTGCGAGACTGCATCACTTCCGGAGGGCAGACCTCGTTTGAAAGGCACTCGTACGCCTCGGCAATCAGCATGAACATGTCCTCTGCCCCCTCCTCCTTATTTTTGTCTGGGTGATATTTGAGGGACATCTGCTCAAAATGACCCATGAGTAATAGAACGGCAACGGTGAAGTAGTCGAGCAAGACAATACGAGCACTGACGCCACTCGGATCCCGAGACCTTGTGATACGCTTTTTTGATCTCCACAGACTTCGCTGATGACAGGACGCCGAGGACCTTGTAGTAGTCCTTCTTCTTTTCTGCCGCCGCAGCGGTCCCTCCCAACTGAAGGAAATGAGGTGCACACAGTCATTCGAAGCGCCGGCGCTCACTTGCGGATTTGAGAGCTCCCTTTCCCAACGGCGGGGGCCTTACCGGGCTCCACACGAACATCGCAAGCAGCACCACACCGATCAATGCGATTCCGGGATATCGCCGCCGTCTCCCGAATGTGCACCCGCTGCCAGGGCAGGTTGTTCTGACCTGGGTTTGATCGGCCCGCGAGGTCGCAGGTTCCTCGTCATGGGGGATGCCGGCCATGACGTTTGCGATCCTCAGATATATTGACTTAGAGGTGAAAAGTAATTGCGAGATGAAGCGATGGGCCTCTCCTCTTTCCCCGTCTCATGAGGGACCCTAGGCACGCCTTCACTCTTCGTGTTCTTCCGGCGTGCATTCAGAGGAGCGCATCGCTCTTCGCGTCATCAACTGAGCTCGCAGGGGCAGGATTCTCGACGCGGGATTTACTTCAACAGGTCTTTTTGCTCTGTAGAACACATCTGTTCAGCACCCACGCCCACAGCGGGCCCGACCATACAGTCCGAAGCAAAGCGCGCATTTCACGCCAAATTGCAGTCTGCGCTCCTCGTGTACACTGCTGAATGCGCGTCGACAAGTCCCGAGTCTCAGTCAGCGGACTCGGGCCCCAGGTGCTTCTGGTAGTCGGGCAGGCCATCATTCACGCACTTGTACACGTACTCAAAAACTTCATCTTCAGTCTTCCCCTTGGGATCGATGCCTGGGTGAATCTTCACCTGCAACGCCCCGCCACAGTCAGCACCGGCGCGAAGGCACCTCGCCTCCTCCCCCTGCAGATACAGGACTTGGTTGGAAGCTCTGCGGGCTGGAGGTATACCACAACATTGCGAGGGACAGCTAGAGGCGTCACGGCGCTGCCCGGCATCCACTTGTAGAGGTTACAGATCGAGACGGGCACGAGCTTGACTCCAGCCTTCATAGCCATCTTGATGGGCCCCTTCTTGAACTCCTTGAGGCGGCCATCGTCTGAGCGCGTGCCCTCAGCGAAGGTGACGACTGAGTTGCCGTTCTGGAGCGCTGTGACAGTCTGCTTGAAGGTCTCTAGCTGTGAGCGCTTGTCCATGCGCTTGATTCCGATGTGTCCGGCCATCTTCATCGCCCACCCAATGATGGGAACCTCAAGAACGTCCTGCTTGGAAACGTACTTGAAGCATCGCGGGATGCAGCCCGAAAGCGTGAAAATATCCAAGTAGGAGGTGTGATTTGGGATGTACATGACTGCCTCGTGCTTGCCGGGCAGGTTCTCCCTTCCGACAAGTTTTGGCATGTACAGCATTGCGATGCACGCTCCCCAGGCCCACAGATTGACCACCTTGTCGACGATACGGCGACGAAGGGGATCAACCCACTTGGCAACCATCCACGCCACAACGATCGGTGGTGTTAGAACCATCGCCCACCCGAACGCTCCGATGAGGAACAGCAGTCCAAGCGGCGCGCTTGCCTTCATACCCTTAACCTTGAACTGCCCAATTTTTGAGTAGGCGGGAAGCTGGTTGGGATCCTCCATCGAAACCGCCCCCGTGGCCATCTGACAAGAAACGCCGCCCCGGCCTGCAGACGAAGCCGCCTGTCCCCGCCTGAGCGTACCAGGCCCGGCTGGCAGCGTGCCGGTGCAGGAGGCCGAACGGAGGCGCGCGCCGCCCATTGAAATTCCCACAGACAAGGCCTTTCCCGCCCTTTCCCGGGACACGGGAAGGGTCGGTATCATAAACGCGTCGGATCCTGCATGAAGTATTGCTGCAGCGACCAGCGCCCGCGCTGCAAGCATCGCAGCGCGCAGGAGATTTCTTACAGGCCTTCGATTTGCGTCGATTTGTCGGACCTGCGTCCGACATTCACTGCAAAAGTTGCCAACTCATGCACTGCAAAAGTTGCACTTCAGTTTGGATTGGTTTGGTTTGGATTGATTCGATTTAGGCCTGCCCGAGCCCCCCGAAAACGGGCAGCCTGGCCCGCGCGAGCCGCTCCCCCCCAAAACGCCGAACTCCCCGGGCGCGCTTCTCGCTAAAAAAGAGAGCGTCAAAGTGCAAGAACTGCCTTTTCGCGGGGGCAACGAAAGTGATTTTTCCGGAGCTGCCGCCTGGGTTCGAAAACAATTTCTGCCCCCGGAGCCTTGATAAGCGCGCCGCGAACAGAGACGGCACTCAACAGAAGCAATGTCCGGACGTGGAAAGGGCGGCAAGGGACTCGGCAAGGGCGGCGCGAAGCGTCACCGCAAGGTTCTGCGTGACAACATCCAGGGCATCACGAAGCCGGCTA
>ENA-UOXV01003013-UOXV01003013.1-marine-metagenome-genome-assembly--contig:-NODE-3013-length-21237-cov-6.659900_pt1 | contig 21237 bp, 20 predicted proteins | sample MGYA00238165_ERZ766961 | MGnify/ENA primary metagenome ERZ766961 (study PRJEB28924, sample SAMN03173240) | marine metagenome | biome: Marine; feature: Water; material: Subsurface seawater | place: North...
TCAATTTCATTACGTAAATTACCAATTGCTCTTTCAACACCTTTTTGACCTCCTGCTGCGAGCGCATAGAGATACATTCTCCCGCCTGAGCAAGCTTTTGCACCAAGAGATAATGCTTTTAAAACATGAGTACCTCTTTGAATTCCACCTTCACAAATAACATCAATTTTATCTCCAACAGCATCTACAACTTCAGCTAGTTGATCAAAAGGTGACCTTGCTCCATCCAGCTGTCGTCCTCCATGATTAGAAAGCATTATAGCAGTAGCGCCAACATCGACAGCTTTTTTAGCATCTTCAACAGACATTATGCCCTTGATGGCAAATTGCCCTCCCCATCTCTTATTAATTTCCTCAACACCTTTCCAGTCTAAAGAGTTATCTAACATCTTGGTAAAATAATCTCCGATACTTGTCATAACATTAGTGCCTTCAGAAATATGATTTTTTAAATTACTTAGCTCCCATTTTGGTTTTGTAAAATAATTATAGGCCCACATAGGATGAGTCATAAAACTCATCATGCTGTTTAAAGTCAGTCTCATAGGGATAGTAAACCCTGTATAAAGATCTCTTTCTCGATTACCGCCAACTGCTGTATCAACAGTAACAGCCAAAGTTTCAAATTTAGATGCCTTACAACGATCGATTAGATCTTTGTTGAGACCCTGATCTTTGTGAACATAGAGTTGAAATAATTTTGGAGAGGATATTTGTTGAGAAATTTCTTCAATACTAGCTGTTCCCAATGAAGACACACCAAACATTGTACCGTACTTTTCTGCAGCTTTTCCAACTGCAATTTCTCCTTCATGATGAAACAATCTTTGAAGAGCAGTTGGAGCACAATAAAGAGGCATGTCTAACTTTTGTCCCATTACAGTTGTGGACATATCAACGTCTTTTACACCAGTAAGAACATTTGGAACTAAATCACATTGCTCATAAGCTTCTGTATTTCGTCGGTAAGTTGTTTCGTCATCAGCTGCACCGTCAATATAATGAAAGATTGGACTTGGTAATCTTTTTTTAGCTAATTTACGAAAATCCTTAAAATTATGACAATTATTTAAAGCGTTAAACATTATCCTTGAATAGTTTTTTGCTTTTGAGTCCCAAGACCTTCAATTCCAAGTTCCATAACATCTCCTGGCTTAAGGTAGACTTGAGGCTTCATACCTAGACCAACTCCTGGGGGAGTACCTGTAGAAATAATGTCTCCTGGCTGAAGAGACATAAACTGACTCACATAACTTACAAGAAAATTTACACCGTAGACCATAGTTTTGGTAGATCCATCCTGCATTCTCTTACCATTTACATCCAACCATAATTTCAAATTCTGAGGATCAGGTATTTCATCTTTAGTTACTATGTAAGGACCAATAGGCCCAAAAGTATCACAGGACTTTCCTTTAACCCACTGACCTGATTTTTCTAACTGAAATTCTCTTTCACTGAGGTCATTGATTACACAATAGCCAGCTATATGGTCTTGAGATTCATTTTCATTTATATACTTCGCTTCTTTTCCAATAACTATACCTAATTCCACCTCCCAATCAGACTTAACAGATTTTTTAGGAATAATAACATCATCATCTGGGCCAACTATAGCACTTGTTGCTTTAAAAAAAATAACAGGCTCTGAAGGTATCTCCATACCAGTTTCTTCTGCATGATCTGAATAGTTAAGACCAATACAAACAAATTTTCCTACAGTTTTTTCAGCAACACATGGAGCAATACTGTCGATATTAGCAACTGAAGGAAGTGCTGATAAATCTTGATTCATAATAGATTGAAGGTTTTCTGTGGTAACAGTTGAACTATCCCAATCTTTAACAAGGCTTGAGATATCTCTTATTAAGCCATCAGAGTCTAATATCCCGGGTTTTGTAGAGTCACCTTCTCTGTATCTTAATGTTTTCATTATAAAGTCCATCCTCCATCAATTAAATTTAATGTGCCTGTTAAAAAGGCTGATTCATCACTTGCTAAGTAAATTGCCATTGATGCAATTTCTTCAGGTTTAGCTAGTCTTCCCATAGCTTGTCTTGCTATAAAATCTTTTCTGGCCTGTACTGGATCCTCAGCCAAGTTTACCCTTCCTTCCCAAGAAGGAGTCTCAACTGTTCCAGGGAGAATTGCATTACAGCGTATACCATCTTTAACATAATCAGCAGCTATAGCTTTTACAAATCCATTTAACGCCGCTTTTGTTGTTCCATAAATAAATCTATTTGGAGCACCTTTAACATTTGAAGCAGCAGATGAAACAATAACTATATTTCCTTTTTTTTGTTTTAACATTTTAGGTAATAAGTAAGAACTCATTAAATAAGCAGAATAAACATTAATGTTTATAGAATTATGAAACTCTTCAGAAGAGCAATCTAGTATTGTCCCGTGATGAACATAGCCTACTCCATGAAATAGAATATCAACCACTCCCGCTGTACTAGCAAATTTTTCAACATCTTCTTTGTTAGTTGAGTCTAAATGTTGAATTTTAATATTTGTATTTTCACTTTTTAACTCTTCTAGTTTTTTTAAGTTAATATCAGTTGCAATTACTTCAGCGCCTTCTTTTTGGAATGCTAATGCTGTTGCTCTTCCAATACCTTGAGCTGCTGCCGTCACAATAATTCTTTTGTCTTTTAATCTCATTGATTTTCTCTCCAATAATTTCCATTAGGAAAAGAATATGTATTGATTGAATCTTCTTTCATTTCAATTGAATATCCATGATCTAAAGGTGGCATGTAATGACTTTCTTTAAGATTGCATGGGTAAATAAAATGCTCATGTAAACTATCCATATATTCAACAACTTTATTATCTTTTTCACCATTAATCAAAACATAGTCAATCATGCATAAATGTTGAACATACTCGCAAAGACCCACACCGCCAGCATGTGGAAAGACTGGGACATTGAGCTTATGTGCCATTAAAAGAACTGTTAAAATTTCATTAATGCTTCCTAATCGGCAGCTATCAATTTGACATATATTCATAGCTCCAGATTCAAGAAATTGCTTAAACATAACCCGACCTCCACAAGCCTCCCCGGTCGCAAGCCTAACATCGCCAACAGCTTTTTTAATTTTAGTAAAACCTAAAACATCATCCGGACTAATAGGCTCTTCTACAAATAATAAATTAAATTGCTTATAAGCATTAATATGTTTGATTGACTGTTCTACGCTCCATTGTTGATTAGCATCAACCATGATGGAACAATCATCACCAATAGTCTGACGAATTAAAGCAAGTCTTTTAACGTCTGCTTCTAAATCTAAACCAACTTTGATCTTAAAATGCTTCCATCCCATAGACATAAATTTCTGACATAGCTCCACAATTTTTTCATCAGAATATCCAAGCCAACCAGCAGCCGTAGTATAAGATGGATAGCCTTCTTTTAAGATTTTTTCTATTCTCTCTTTCTTGAACTCTTGGCTTTTTGTTAGAATTTTAAAAGCATCGTCTTTTGTTAAGACGTCTTCAATATTTTTAAATGTTAACCAATTTATGATTGTTTCAGGCTTACTTTCAACTACGAATTGCCATAAAGGTTTTTGATTTTTTTTTGCTATCAAATCCCAAAGAGCATTAAATATTGCGGCTAGTGCCATGTGCACTACCCCTTTTTCTGGACCTAACCATCGAAGTTGACTGTGATCTGCACAGTCATACCATAACTTTCCAATATTTTTTTCTATTTCATCAATTGATAACCCGTTAAATAATGGGAAAAAGTGTTTAATACATTCTGCAACAATATCGTTACCTTTTCCTAAAGTAAAAGCTAGGCCATAACCTTTAAGGTTATTGTCAGAAGTAGTAATTGTTACGTACGTTGCGGAATAATCAGGGTCTGTATGTATAGCATCTGAGCCTGTTAAATCTTTTGATGTTGGAAATCTAACGTCTTCAACATTCATGTTTATAATTTTTATCATATATAAATCTTTATCAAGAATTGAACATCATTTCTTATAGTTTCTTAAAAGTCGTATTATCAATAAAATCCCAATCTAAATCAATACCTAAACCTGGCTCATTAGGAAGAAGTGCTTTTCCTTCTTCGATTTTAATTGGCTCCTTTAATCCAAAATTAAACAAATCGTAAGGGAGCAATATTTCAAAAAATTCACAATTTTTTATAGCAGCACAACAATGCAAATTAACTAATTCTAAAGGATGATAAATTCCAGTATGTATTTCACATGTAACTCCAAAACTTTCTGCTAAATGAGCTGTTTTCATTGTAGCTGTTATACCCCCACTCCATGAAGGGTCAGCTCTTACAACATCAACCACTCTTGTTGAAATACATTCTGCAACACTATACGGGTGTTTTGCTATAACTTCAGTTCCTACTATAGGAATATCTAAAATTCTCGTTAACTCTCTTAAATTATGAAAGTTTTCATCAAATAATGGCTCTTCATACCAATAGAAATTTAATTTCTCTAATTCTCTTCCAAATCTTAATGCTTGCTCAAATGTATAAGGAGCAACGGGATCACTCATTAATTTAAAATCATCGCCTACAGCTTTTCTCACAGCTTTATGAGCCTCTAAATCAAAATCATAATCACCAGGAGGATGAAGTTTATAAGCGTTAAAGCCCCTACTTTTATACTCAAGTGCTTCTTTTGCATAAGCATCAGGAGAACTTAATACTAATGAACTGCCATAGATCGGGACTGAGTCTCTGTAAGCACCAAGATATTTATAGAGGGGTTGCTCTGCTTGCATTGAAGATAACAACCAACAGTTAATATCGAAAGGCCCATAACTATAAATGGGAGCATGGTTCCACCACCTATCAGCAGTTCTATATTCATGCCAGTGTTTCTCTCTATAAAGAGGGTCGCGTCCAAGAAAAAAAGGTTTAAAAATTGAATTTGCTATTTCACCAGCCATTTCTGCTCCTCTTCCAGCAAATCCAAATGTTGAAGAAGAAAGTCCTTCATCTGTATGAAATGTTATTACTAAAAATTCTAAATCTGACTTTTTACCATCACGCATTTGCGTATCATGCATTCCAGCTTCTTTGTGCCGGCACATACGAATTTCAATATCTTTAATTTTCATAGATTATATTCTTTGTTAATTTTATCAGTATGTTGACCTATCACAGGAGCTGCAATTTCAGACTTAAAAATTTCTTTATTTATTCTAATTGGGCATCTTAATGTTTCAATATCAAGACCATCAAACCTTTTTATTCTTTGCAGCATATCTAAAACTTTAAAGCCTTCGTGGTTTAGCATTTTTTCCCAGTCTAAAACTTCAGCACACCAAATGTCTGCGGGCTCTAGTATATCTAACCAGTGTTGGGTTGTTTGAGTTGAGAGCCAGTCTCCAATCATTTTTTTAATCTCATCTTTTTTTGTAAACCATTCTGCTTGATTATCGAGAGATTGAATTGATTTTAGTTTTAATAACTCTCCTAATTGAGGAATAGGAGTCATAGCTATTGCCAAAAAACCATCCTTAGTTTTATAAATACCGTAAGGCGCAGATAAATATGCGTGAGCATTATTATACGAACTACGAACAGGCTTTCTATTACCATCGCTAAAATAAGTTGTTAAAACCTCAAACTGAAAATCTAGTAAAGCTTCAATTAAACTAGTTTCTACATGACTTCCTTCATTGGTTTTTAAACTTTTTATAGTAGAAGCTAGTATGCCTTCAACTAAATTATGACCTGCTAACATATCAGCAACAGCTAAACCCATAGGTGTAGGAGCGTCTCCTCCATTTCCATTTAACCAAACTAAACCTGATCTAGATTGAGCGAGCAAATCTTGTCCAGGAAGTTTTTCCCAAGGGCCCTCAGATCCGTAACCAGAAATAGTGCCATAAACAATCTTAGAATTGATTTTTTTAACAGTTTCGTAATCTAGCCCTATTCTCTCAATAACACCTGGTCTAAAATTTTGTGTCATAATATCTGCCTTAGAAATTATTTTTTTAACTTTAGCTAGATCATTTGGATCTTTTAGATTAGCAGCAAAACTCTCTTTGTTTCTATTTATTGCATGAAATAAAGTACTATCACCATCTAAATCTGTATCACTGATGTAAATATTTCTACATAAATCTCCCTGACCAGGTCTTTCTATTTTAATAACTCTTGCTCCTAAATCAGCTAATCTCAATCCGGCATATGGCCCTGACAGAAACTGACTGAACTCTATGACAGTTAAACCATGTAGAGGCCTACTTGCATTATTGTTCATCTTTAAAACTTTGCTTATACTCAGATTTGAGTTTTTCATATATTTTTTCTTCATCGCCAGAATTTTGCAAATATTCGTTAATGATATTGCCACCCTCATCTTGAAAATTCATATAACCATTATGTTTTGGTCTCACCCAGGCATCTTCTAGTGTTTGCCTAGTATTGCTAAAAAAATTATTTGTTTCATTGTTAATTTTTTGATCTTCCCAAGCAATAGCGTTACCTGGTTGCCCTCCATTTTCGTAATACGTTTTTTTTTGACATTCTGAACTTGCTATCCAATAAGCATAATCCATAGCATAATTTTTATGTTTACTTTGAGATGAAACTGCAATTCCTGTACCACCTAAATGAGTTCCTGCAGGGCCTTTTCCTGACAGATCTAAAACATTTGTATAAAATAAAATATTTGCTTTAAAAGATTGACGCGAATAATTAGAAAAACCATAAAGATATGGACAATAAACTTCATGATTATTTTCAGACATAGACTCAGCGGTATCTATAGGATCCATACTGAAGCATTGTTTTGGTAGTAAGTCTGCAATACTTTTTATCATTTTCAGAGTTTTAATACCTTGATCTTTAAGAACAAAATTTCTATTCAATGGATTAAATGTTTTGCCAATATTATTATAAATACTATAAAAACTGCTCATTGCATGAACTGGTTTTAAAGGCCATAAAACTTTACTTTGCTTAGCTAAATCAATCAGATCGTTCCAATTTTTTGGTAAAGATCCAATTAAATCCTTTCTATATGCAGCCACTTGTGTGGCGGCATCAATTGGAAGAGCCCACTGGTGATCATCAACCCTATAACTTTCAAAAGATCTTCCAACTGACTCTGATTTTAATTTACTCAATTTACCCTCATAGGAAGGTATATCAAATTGAGCTAATAAATTTTTAGCCGCAACCTCTCCGACATGAGGATAATCGATGACTATTAAATCGTATTCACTTGTCATTTCTTCAATTGGTCTATCGGCAAATGCTTGGAGTGATCTTTTATCCCAATTAATAGAAACATTACCAGAGTTCAGAATATTAAATTCATTACTCGTAGCTATCATCGGATCAAATCCTCTTGGGTGATCCCAAGTCATTCCCTTTAATGTAATCATTTTTTAGTATCTATCTTATCTTTAAATTGATCTGGATTCTTGTATAAGACAGAATGAAGATGCTCGCAATATAATACAATTTCACCCTCTCCTTTAAAAACTTCATAACTAGTTCTTACCAGTCCCATTTTTTCATATTTAGGATTTTTTTCCATATTAGTTCTAATGGTATAAATCGTATCTCCAATAAATGTTGGCTTAATAAACCTTAAGCGATCGTAACCGTAACTAAAAGAGTTTACGCAATTAGTAGCAACCAAACCAAGACCGTAAGAAAATACCATAGCTCCCGCAACTAAACGTTTATCAAATACTCCTTCGTTTTTTGCAAAGTGATCGTCACCCACATAAGGATGCATATCAAGTACCATGCAATTGAATTGCATAGCTTCTCCCTCAGATATCGTCCTCCTTAAGGAGCGAATTTTATGATTAATTATAACATCTTCATAAAACCAATTTTCAGAATTCCATACAGGTATCGACGAATGATCATTAGGCATATCTTTAGGGTGTGTTGACTCTTTACCTACTGTATGTTCATATTTAAAACTTTTATTCATATATAAAATCAGTTATATATTAATATATAAGATTAATAAATATTAAATTGCTAAATTAATTAGCAATATTTTTAGGAGGAAGACATGGTAGAAGTAGAACAATTTTTTGAAGATTACGTATTAGGTGACGAGAGAATTACTGGAGGTAGGACTATTACCGAAACTGACATTGTAACTCACGCCATGCACTCAGGAGATTTTTATCCGCACCACGTGGATGCAGAATTTGCTAAAAAAGGACCTTTTGGACAACGTATTGCACAATTTAGTTGCACTTTCTCCATTGGTATTGCTTTAACTGCTTCTATTGTCAATAAAAGGGCTTTCACATATGGTTTTGAGAGACTCCGTTTTCCTAATCCAGTTTTCATCGGAGATACCATTCACACCAAAGTTACTATAAAAGCAAAAAATGATGATCCTAAAAGGCCAAAATTTGGGCAAGTTGTCGAAGCATGTGAGATTTTAAATCAGAACGACAAATGTGTTTGTTATTCAGAGCACATTTTGTTAGTTGAAAGAAAAAAATAGTTTCTTAAAAAGCACCAAATTTTAAATAAGCTTCTTGAGGGTCCATTCCATCTTTGATTGCCTTACGTACTAAATTCTCAGTATTAATTAATTTTTCTGACCTGATAATTATATCTTCAATAATATTTTGAGGAATTATTACTACTCCATCAATATCAGCTAATACATAGTCATTATTGTGAATAATCGTATCACCAATTTTTATTGTCTGTTCAAAACTTGTGGGCTTCCAATATCCAACAACATCTCTTGGTGTATAAAAACTACACCATAAGGGAAAATCAATTTTTAATGTAAAGTCAATATCTCTTGCACCTCCGTCAACAATATAACCTCTAACACCCTTAAGCTGTAACGTTTCTGCAGATAATTCTCCCATTAAAGCAATTTCATGGTTGTTGGGTTGGCAAATAATAACTTTATTATTTGGAGCTTTAGATAGAAAACCAGTCCAGGCTAGAAGAGTTTCATGATGATTGAGGGTTTTGTCAACTAATCCTTCCATAGTAAAAATCTGCCCAGCCAAAACATGGTTGTTCTTACATGGCTTGATAGAAGGAGGAAGAGTAAAATTTTTGTGACCATCGTCTCTCATTATATCATGAACCACTCCTGAATAACATTTTGCCAATCTATCAGTAAAATTATTTACACTCATTTTTTTATTCTCTAAAGCCCATATCAAAAGATAATTTTTTTCCATAAGAAACTAATAAATTAGTTACTTGTTTTATATCTAATTGATTGTCTTTTATAATCCTATCTACGAAAGGAATTGTCATGGCAGCAACAGCGTTATTCGTGTAATCAAGAATAGGAACAGTAATATTTGTTACTCCTTTGATTTGTAAACTTTTAACTACCTCATAACGATCTTTAAAAATTTTTTGCATCGTTCTTTTTGAGAATTTATTTTCAATTTTTCTTAAGTTAGATGCTTTATAATTTAGGTTTTTATCTAGTTTCATATAAAATTTTCTTCTCTCAAGCATTCTTTTTCTTTCTTCTTCCGTTTGAAATGTTAGTAGGACTCTTCCGGATGAAGTTTCTAAAGCATCAATATGAGCACCAACTGACATATGGTAATTAAAAGAAGAAGGGCTATCTTCTTGAGCAATTAATAATATTTTTCCACGAGTAAATATAGCTAAATGTATAGATTGGTTGGTCTTTATGGTAATTTCTTTCATTAAAGGAATAGTTCTAGAAGTTAGAGTTTTAACTGGCTCGAATTTTGCAGCCATATTAAGTATTTTGTAAGAAAGATTATAAACATCTGTCTTTACATTAAACTCCACATATTCTCTATTTCTCAGAGTTGAAATCATCCTATAAATTTCATTTACTGATTTATTTAATTGGGAAGCAATTTCAGCTTGTGTCAATCCTCCACTACTATTTGAAAGGAGTTCTAAAATATCCAAACCCTTATCAAGGGCCGGCGCATTATAATTTTTAGATTGCTTTTTCTGTTTCATGATCAAATAGATGTATTTTTTCTAAATCTACTTCAAATTTAATTTTTTCTCCAACTTCAATTACTCTCGGATTGTACATTCTACTAATAACATCTTTATCATTTAATTTAAAAAAAAGTTGCGTTTCTGTTCCTAAGGGTTCAGCAAGATCAATTGATTTTTCAAAGTTCCAGCCTTTTTTTTCAGCATCTGTAGAATTTTCTGAAGGAACTATATCTTCAGCTCTTATACCTACGTATACCTTAGGAGATTTTTTAAGCTTATCTTTTTTTGATGGGGGGCATGGCATTAACATATCTTTATCAATCTTAATAAATAGATTATTATTTTCACTAACTACATCACATTCAATGACATTCATAGGAGGACTTCCAATAAAAGTTGCTACAAATACATTTACAGGATTATTGAAAACTTCAATAGGTGATCCTATTTGTTCAATAAAACCCTCTCTCATTATGATAATTCTATCTGCTAAGGTCATTGCTTCTACCTGATCATGGGTTACATAAATCACAGTTGTTTTTAACTTTTGATGTAATTTTTTGATTTCTGTTCTCATTTGAGTTCTTAATTTTGCATCTAAATTTGAAAGAGGTTCATCAAATAGGAACGCATCTGGGCGTCTAACAATTGCTCTACCCATAGCCACTCTTTGTCTTTGACCGCCAGATAATTGAGAGGGTTTTCTTTTTCTTAAATCTTCAAGTCCAAGAATAGCAACTGCTTCTGTAACTTTTTCTTCAATTTCAGATGGATTTACTTTTGCAATTTTTAAACTAAATCCTAAGTTCTGCTCTACAGTCATATGCGGATATAAGGCATAGTTTTGAAAAACCATAGATATATTTCTATCTTTTGGATCTTTATTGTTTACTAATTCATCACCAATATAAATTTCGCCACCGCTAATTTCTTCGAGACCAGCTATCATTCTTAGAGTCGTGGACTTTCCACACCCTGAAGGACCTACTAAAACCAAAAATTCATTGTGAGGTATTTTTAAATTCATATCCTGAACAGCTACAACATCACCGTATTTTTTTGTGAGATTTTTTAAATTTACTTCAGCCATATTTTTATCCTTTCACTCCTCCAAATGTTAATCCTGAAACTAGATGTTTCTGAACTATAAATGTCAATATTACTGCCGGCACAATCATTACAACTGCAATAGCACACATTCCTGCCCAATTAATCGTAAATTCACTTAAGTAATCCATCATACCAATTGGAAGTGTCTTAGAAGCTATCGTTCTTGTTAATACCGAAGCTAAGGCATACTCATTCCATGATAATAAAAATGCGAATATTCCTGCTGCTGCAATACCTGGACCAGCTAGTGGTAATTCTACATTCCAAAATGCTTGGAGTCTTGTGCAGCCATCGGTTCTTGCAACTTCAGACATTTCTTTAGGTATTTGTCTAAAGAAACCATCTGTTAGCCAAATAGTAAATGGAACATTCATAGCTACATAAACAATAATTACTCCAAAAGAAGTATTGATAAGTCCTAGTTTAGCCCAAAGAATAAATAAAGGTAAACTAAGAGAAATTCCTGGAACAGCTCTAGCAAGCATTAAACCTAAAAAGATTTTATTTTTTCCTTTAAAATTAAATCTAGCAAAAGCGTAACCTCCCATCATGCCGATAGTGATCGCGATGATCGTACTCGTTAATGAAATAATAATAGAATTCTTTAAGTAATCAAAAGCTGGAACAGAAACATATCCTTCAATACTAAACATTTGTGTAAATTCATAAATTGTCCAATTATCTGGAAACCAATTTGCAGGCTTAGATAAGATTTCTGCATTAGGTCTGAATGCACTTATGAAAATCCAAATACCAGGCAGACAAGTTATAAACATCACTAAGAAAGTTAAAAACCAATATAAAATCTTTTTAATTTTTTTTTTCATATTATTGTCCCAACTCCTGTCTTGAGGCTTTGAGTTTAGTAAAAAAATAATAAGTAAATGCTATAGATAAAATAATTGAGAGATATGACATAGCATTGGCCATTCCCATATTAGCATCTTTATATCCAATTCTAGCAATGGTTGTCCAAGTCAGTTCTGTTCGCATTGCAGGTCCGCCACCAGTCATAATATGAACTATATCGTATGCTCTTCCTACATCGAGAGAGCGGATGGTAAGAGCAATAAAAATAAAAGGCATCAAAAAAGGGAGAGTAATGTGTTTAAAAACTTGCCAACTACTACATCCATCAACTCTTGCTGCCTCAATTGGATCTTTTGGAATACCCATTAATCCTGCGAGTAATAATATAGAAAATATTGCCGTATTAGCCCAAATTTCTGCAGCTAAAATTGATCCCATGGCTAGTTTTTGATCAATGAGCCAAGCAATGGCAGATTCATATCCAAATAAGTATAAAAAATTATTTAGTAAACCGATATTATCATTGAATATATATTTCCACTGAAAACCAACAAGTATTGGTGAGAACATCATTGGAAACATCATTATAGTTCTGAGAGTTCTCTGCCCCCAAGTAATTTTATTAATTAATAAGGCTATACCCAGACCAAGAAGGAGTTCAACATTTAATGCAATTGTTAAAAATAAAATAGTACGAAGATAGGTCCACCACCATTCAGAGTTACTAAAAATTCTCTCATAATTTCTTAGTCCAACAAAATTAAATAAGCTATCAGGTCTTGTTAGTTTATAAGAGGTAAAACTAGTATAAAATGAAAATATAAGTGGAATAATAACAACAATTGATATTGCAATAATTGCCGGCATGATAAGCATAATTGGGCTTTTTAAAAATTTAAATTTCATAAATTATTTTGTGTAATCTGGCTTAATTCCACCATCTAAGCTAGATTGGCCACAGGCGTCAACAAGAGACATTGTGTGGATGGAATCTTTGATGGGAGAAACTAAATTCTTATCTTCTCCATTTTTAAATCTTTGCATATTTGACATAACCCCAATAAAAGCATCCGGAAACCACTTACCTTGTATTTCGACTTCTGTCCAATCAGTATCTTTAGTAATAATTTCTAATTTTTCAGGCTCACCTTCAGGGTAATTCATAAGTAACCCAAGAGTTACAATAGCTGCACCTTCTGTTCCTTCTAAACGAATGGTTCCATTTTGATGTTTTTTCCCAAAACTATGTGAGTGATTAATACTCATACAGCACCGGATTTGATCACCATAGTTAAATATTGCACTTGATCGACAGTCAGCTAATTCAGTAACTTTTGGATGTTTTACGGACTGACAATAAACTCCAGCTGGATTTCCTAAAACAGAACGTATCCAATCAATATAATGAATGGAATGCAAAGGAATTTCTACTCGATCCAAAGTTTTCAAAAAAGGCCATAACTCCCAAGGTGTATGAACATTGACATGAACCTCAAGTTCTACTAAATCTCCTAAAAGACCTTTATCAATAGCTTCATAAAGAGGAAGCATAGTGGGGCTAAATCTTAATTGAAAATTCATTGAAGCTGTAATATTTTTCTCATCACAGGTTTTTTTTATTTTTCTGCCTTCCTCTAAAGTTCTTCCTAAAGGTTTTTGTAATATGGCAAATGAATTTTCTGGAAGTTGTGACACCACATCTAGTAGATTAGCTGGTGGGAGTGCTAAATCAAAAATACAATCATTATCTTTGATAGCTTCTTCTAAATTTTCGAAAACTAAATCAATATTGAATTTTTTTGCTAATTCTTGAGCCTTAGATTTGTCAATATCATAAATACCCTTAACTTTATAACCTGCTTTTTCATAGGCCGGAAGATGAGCATCATGAACTATGCCTCCAGCTCCAATTATAACGATCGGACTAAGCTTGGACGGCACTTTCCAAGTTTGTGATAAATTTTTAATAATGTTTTCTTTTTCAGTCATGGTTTTAAGTTAAAACACCCCCTTATTATATTTTAATAAGGGGGTGTTTTGTAATTATACTTTAATAGTTAATAGCCTGCGTCTTCCATCATATAAGCAGTTTCCTTCGCTGCATAATCTAGAGCTTCCTTAATCGATTTATCACCTAGAATTGCTTTTTGTAATTCAGGGAAAATAATATTTGAGAAAGGTATCCACTCTGGAATTAGAGGAGGAGTAACTGCGTCTTCAGCCATTGAAGTTTTAAATGTCGAAAATACTTCTGCCATAAACACATTACCTGTATCGTTCATTTCTTTTGCAATTGCATCCCAAACTTTAGGCATTGTAGGAAGTTTACCTGTACGGGCTTCATGCATTTGTGCTTCATGATTGGTTAAGATCCAAATGAAAGAAGCTGCTGCTTCCTTATTTGGACATTCATTAGTGATTGAATAAGTATGAGATCCTGACCATCCAGTTCTTTTACCACCGGATCCTAAAGGAGCTCTTATGACTCCTACGTCACCACTAATTTTTGAGTCTGCTCCGTTAAAGAATGCAGCCCATCCACCCCAATCAAGGTTCATAGCAACAGTACCACTGGCAAAACCTAAGCCTGTTTCATCCCAAAGATAGTTCATAACACCAGCAGGGACTGCTTTAGCATCGTATAAGTCTTTGAACCACTGAAGTGCCCTTTGACCCGCTTCGTCGTTAAAGGTAGGATTCCAATTATCATCAAACAAAGAACCGCCTTCAGCAATTAACATTTCATAAAAACGACCTGTGATAGCTTCTTCTTTACCAACATACTGAGTTCCATAAAAGTTAGGAGGGTCAGCGAAGAAAATAGATTGGTCTTTTACTTGAGCCCAAGTTTCAGGAGGTGTTAAATCATAACCGTATTCTGATTTAAAGTTTTTCTTATTATCATTATCCTCATAAAGACTCTTAATATAAAATAAGTTACTTACGTCACTATGTTGGGGTAACTGAACTAATTTATTATTATATGTAGAATGCTCTAATATAAGTGGTGTAAATTCTGCCAGATACTCAGCAGAAACAATACCATTTAAGTCAGCATAAATATCACCATACTGAGGGGCAAAACTTGTGTGGTTTGAACCAACACACCAACCTAAATCACCAGCGGCGATATCTTGTTTAATTTCTTTGTCTAATTCAAAGTGACTTTTTTTTGATAGAATTTCGACTTTTCCTCCAGTTTTTTCTTCCCAAATAGGAATCATTTCTTGATATAGTGGTTCGTAAGGTGCACCACCAATCAATTTTACTTGAAGTGTTACTCCACTAAAATCTCCCCACATAGTAACTTTATCGTTTGGAAAACTTTTATCCACAGCGTAAGCACTAAAAGAGAAAGAGATAGCAGAAATAAGCACTAATATTTTATTTACTAATTTCATTATAATCCTCCAATTAATTTATTTAATTCTATAAGATTCAGAGAGATTTTAAAACAAAAAATCATAATTTTTTAAATATGAAATCTATTTTTACTTATGAATAATGTGTAATATACATTTATTAATTATATGGAGGTAAGAATGAGCATTGAGAGATACGGTATGGCTGTTAGACTTAAAGAGGAAAAAAGGGATTTCTATCTTGAGAATCATCAAAAGGTTTGGCCAGAGGTACTAACTGAACTAAAAAAAATTAAAGTTAAAAATTATAGTATATTTTTAAAAGACGATTTTATGTTTGGATACCTTGAATATGAGGGTAATAATTTTGATCAAGATATGGAAGCAATGCAAAAGATTTCTATTGTTAATGAATGGACAGTATTAATGATCGATTGTTTTAATCCATTTCCAAATCATGAAAAAAATAATTCTTGGGTAATGATGGATCAAATTTTTTTTATGGAATAAGATTATTACATTATTAAAATAATTAAACACAAATGACAAGAGTTGAAAACATAGAAATTTTTTTTATAGAATACCCTTTTCCTAAAAATTTAAACTATCAATACAGCGGTGGCTTAGTTGAGAACATGATTGTCGGCTTAATCAAAATAACTGATAGTGATGGAGAGTATGGATTGGGAGAAGTAACGCATGCACAATTTACACATAAACCAATTATAGGACTTGTTGAACATTTTAAAAATATCTTAATTGGATTAGAGATAGGTAAAATAAATAATGCATGGGAAAAAATGTATGGCTCTAGTGTATTTTGGAATAGGGAGGGAATTGCAATTGGAGTAATGGGTGGAATTAATATTGCAATGTATGACCTTTTAGGAAAAAAACTTAAGCTACCCGTTTACCAATTAATTGGTGGTGTCGTTAAGGAAAAAATTAAAATTTATGCTAGTAATGGTCTTTTTGAGTCTAGTGAAGATTTAATCAAAGATGCTAATAAAGCCTATGACATGGGCTTTAGAATTTATAAAATGAGAATTATAAAACCAGATACGATTGTAAATTTAGTTAAAGATTTTAAAAAAGAATTTGCAAATAGAATGGAATTAATTGTTGATGCTGTTCAAGGCTCTACAGCGAACCCATGGGCTAATAAAGTTTCCATTAATTTAGCAAAAGAACTTGAAAAATATAAAATATTATTTTTTGAAGAACCATGCAGGGTTGAAAATATTGAAGGATATAAAGAAATTAAAAAATCAACTACTCTTAATATAGCTGGCGCAGAAAGTATTCCTACTGCAAGAGCTTTTAAACCTTATTTACAATCAGAAGTTTTTGATATTGTGCAATTCGATATTGCAACTTCTGGTTTCACTGAAGGAAGAAGAATTGCTGACTTAGCATATGTATATAACAAGCCATTAGCTATCCACTCTTGGGGTAGCGCAATTAGTATTATGGCAGGAATACATTTTTCTCTTACAATACCTAATTCAGCCTTCACAGAATATTGCTTTATGGATCATCCATTAAATGAATTACTTTTTGACAATAGTAAGTTTGAAATTCTCAATGGGTACGTAGAAAAGCCAAAGACATATGGCTTAGGAGTTAAATTTGATGAAAAAATCCTTCAAAAATATTCATACAGAGAAAAAATTAATACAATGATTTCTACTCAAGAAGCTGATATTCAACTTATTTAATTATAATTTAATTTTATAAGTTTTTTGAGCTGTTCCATTTGCAATAGCTTCAGCTTCATCAGGTGACAATTTATCCAAAATCTTTTGAGTTACTGCTATCCATTCGGGTAGGCCTTTACCAAGATTGACAACTGGCCAATCACTTCCCCAAACCATTCTATTTGGTCCAAAGCATTTTAAAACATGATCGACATAAGGCTCTATTGTTTCATAAGATGAAGTGCCTGGAGCACAATAAGCCATTAAGCCGGATAGTTTACAAATTACATTTGGTATTTTAGATAGATCTTCTAAATCTTGCCTCCAAGGATCGAGTTCGTTATTTGCTATAGTAGGAACGCCACAATGATTTAATATAAGAGTTGTGTTATCACAATTTTCAGCCAATTCTTTTGCTACACTTAGTTGTGAAGGAAGAAAACATAAGTCAAATGTTTTTCCAGCATTACCAATCTTACAAACATTGTTTCTAAAAGTTTCACTTTGAGAGAGTTCATTAGGCATGACATGCAGAATTCTTCTGTACCCTATTACTCCCATCTCTATAGTTTCATCTAACCACAAGTCAAATTCTTTGTCTGATTCTGGACGAATAGAAGCTATTAAGCCAATCATATTATTTTCCGAATTATCAGAAACAGTTTGCATAAATCTTATTTCTTTTTGATAATCACTATCATCTGCTCCCGATTCCATAAAAAGAGTGCCAGCAACATTAAGATTATTAGTTAAGTTCTTATAGTCTTCTAAAGTAAAATTATCTTCAGCAAGTGGCGGGATATCTTTAGTCCAACTATAAGAAGCTTGATCCCGATAAATAAGATGCTGATGTGTGTCTAAAAGATTATGCATGAATGAAAATATTAAAGTATATTAAAATTTTAGTCAATTTAAGATAATAGAAAGACTTATTACTATTTGCCAAAAATTCCAATCTTAACATCATAGTCAACAGCAACTGCATATTCAGGATCATCATCACTATCAACCATCAACTGTCCTGTTTTTGATAATAGGCGATGACAGTCGCGTGTTAAGTGTCTGAGTTTTACTTTTTTGCCAAGGCTAGAATATCTATCAGCTATATCTTCAATAGCTTTTAATGCAGACTGATCAATTACTCGGGATTTTGCAAAATCAATAATAACAACATCTGGATCTTGTGAAGGTTTAAAAATTTCAAGAAAACTATTTGTAGAACTAAAAAATAAAGGACCTTCAATTTCATAAACCTTAGCTCCACTTTCCGTGACTGAAGGTCTTTCAAATGATGTTATTCGAGAAGCAGATTTCCAAGCAAAAACTAAAGCAGAAACAATGACACCAACAATTACAGCTACAGCTAAATCTTCGAGGACAGTAACAACTGTCACTAAAATAATTACTAAAGCATCAGATTTAGGAACAACAAATAATAATTTTAGTGAATTCCATGCAAAAGTTCCAACAACCACCATAAACATAACACCCACTAAAGCAGCAATAGGGATAAGCTCAATTAATGAAGAAGTATATAAAATAAAAATTAGAAGAAATAGAGCGGCCGCAACACCAGCTATTCTCGTTCGTCCACCAGATTTAACATTTATCATGGATTGCCCTATCATCGCACAACCGCCCATCCCTCCAAAAAAACCTGTAACAGTATTAGCAATACCTTGCGCTAAACATTCCTGACTAGCGCCACCTCTTTTATTAGTAATTTCGCCAACTAAATTTAAAGTTAATAAACTCTCTATTAATCCTATGGCTGCCAATATGAATGCGTAAGGGAATATAATAATAAGAGTTTCGAAATTTAACGGGACCATAGGTATTGAAAATGACGGTAATCCTCCAGCGACACTAGCCAAATCCCCTACTCTTGGAATTGGAATATCAAAGCCTATAACTAATCCTGTAGTAAGTAAAATAGCTACAAGAGTTGCTGGAAATACTTTTGAAAATTTAGGTAATACCCAAATCACAATCATTGTTAGAACTACAAAACAATACGAGTATAATAAAATATCACCCGACATCCAAACAGACTCACCATAAGAATTAGTTGTTTTAAACTGATTTATTTGTGACAGCGCAATGACTATAGCCAAACCATTTACAAAACCCAACATCACTGGCTGAGGAACTATTCGTATAAATTTACCCAATTTAAATATTCCAGATAAAATTTGTAAAATTCCCATAAGAACTACAGTTGCAAATAAATATTGAGCCCCATGATCTAAAACCAAAGATACCATTACAACCGCTAAAGCACCTGTTGCTCCTGATATCATTCCAGGTCGGCCTCCAAAAATAGCCGTAATTAAACCCACTATAAAAGCTGCATACAAACCAGATAAAGGAGCTACCCCAGCCACAAAAGCAAAGGCAATTGCTTCTGGTACTAAAGCGAGCGCTACAGTTAGCCCAGATAATATTTCGATTCTAAATAATGAAAAAGATGGACCTTCTTTAGGGATGTAATCTTTAACAATAGATTTTGCAAAGGTTGCTATAGTGGTATTTTTCAAATTTTTCCTTTAAGTGATTAACAATTAATCCAAATCATTTTTATAAATTAATTAGTAAACGTAAAATAATAAAATGGATAGTGAATAATCTTTTAAATTAAACATCAGCACGCGCTCTTAATCTCTCATAAACTAATCTAGCCCTTACTCCAATATCCAAAAACGGCTGAGGCGGTAAAAAAGTTGGCTTACTTCTTGACTCAATGATTTGCATTTCAATTGATTGCTCATTACTTGCTTTGATAGCAATTTGCTCTCCAAATAAATTCCCTACTCCTATTCCAGATCCATTATAGCATCCAGCAACAAATATATTAGAGTCAATTTTTTCAAAAACCTGAGAACCATTTCTAGTTCTAGAGACCACTCCAGACCAACTTGAAAAAATTAAGTCCTTCGGTAATTGGGGAAATCTTTTTTCGATACCTTTTTTATGGATATTTATTCTTTTGTGTAATTTTGATTTTTGCATTTCAAAAGGACTAGATACTTCAGCAGTGTTTCTAATAAGAATTCTTCGGTCATTAGTCATTCTCAGTGTAGCTCCAAGATGTCTTACAGGTAATATTCCCCACTCTTTTGGAGATCCTATGGATTGAAACTCGTTATCTGTTAAAGCTCTTGTCATGCTTGCAGTTAAAGTAATTGGAAAATTATAACTACTTTTGATGCCAAGTGATTTTAGAAATCCATTAGTACAAAATATTATCTTTTTTGATGTAATTTTTCCGTTTTTAAAATTAGCAATTATACCACTCTTAGACTTACTCCAATCTAATAGCATTGAATTTTCATATAGGCTAATATTATGAGGTAGTACATCGATCATTGCTCTTACTAATTTACCTGGGTGAAGTAAAATTCCTCCCGGAGTATAAAGAGCTGAATTATAAAAATTTGTACCTAATTTTTTCTTCAAATCATTTTGATTTAAGAAATTAAATTGAAATCCTAATTTTGATAATGTTTTAGAGAAATTATTCAAGGTTATTTGATCTTGATTTTTTGATGAAGCAAAATATTTACCTGACTCATTCCAATCACAATCAACTTGGTACTTTCTTATGAAATCTCTCACAGATTTTATTCCAAGTTGATAAATATCAGATTTTTTTTTGTAACTTTCTAGCTCCTTGTTAGATGAGAAGCCATCATTAAGTGTTGTATCCACCAGATAACCAGAGTTTCTTCCACTAGCACCCTCTCCAGCTAATTGAGCATCAACAATGACTATTGTTTGATTGGGATGAATTTCTGCTAATTTTCTTGCAGCCGATAATCCTGTGTATCCCGCTCCAATAATTAGCCAATCACAATCAATATTTTCTTTTAGTATTTTAATATTTGCTCTTTTTGGAAGATCTTTAATCCAAGCACAACTTTGATCATTTACTAATTTCATATCTTTTAGTATGGGATGATTATTTTAAATATTTACTTAAATCTGGTTTAAAATAATTAGGACCTTTCATTACTTTACCTGCCTCATTATATATAGGCTTACCTTCTTGATCTAGTTTACTCATATTTGAATTTTGAACTTCTTGAAAACACCTATCTAAATCGATACCAAAAGCATGACCAGCACCATAGGTTACATACAAAATATCTGTCAAAGCATCAGCAACTTCTAGAAGATCTTTATTTTCTAATGCTTCTCTCAACTCATCTAATTCTTCCTTAATAAGATCAAATCTTAAAGTATTAATTTTTTCTGAACTAAAAGATGGTTTTTTTTTGACTTCTTGACCAAATGTTTCCATAAATTCTTG
>ENA-UOXV01003021-UOXV01003021.1-marine-metagenome-genome-assembly--contig:-NODE-3021-length-21200-cov-6.635990_pt1 | contig 21200 bp, 22 predicted proteins | sample MGYA00238165_ERZ766961 | MGnify/ENA primary metagenome ERZ766961 (study PRJEB28924, sample SAMN03173240) | marine metagenome | biome: Marine; feature: Water; material: Subsurface seawater | place: North...
AGCCTCCCGACAAGGGCGTTGCAGGCGACCGCGGCGGCCGGCCGGCAGCAGCCACGGAAGTGGGCGATTCGCCCCGGCCCGGCGAATCCCTAGACCATGAAATCTCCCGTTCCCATCCCGAATCTCCCGCTTCGGTGGACGCACTCCTGCCCACCCTCTGTTCCGTCGCCCCGGGCTTCGACACTTGAGCTTGACCAGGAGAATGCCGGTACAACCCCTGCCTTGCTGCTGCTTGCGAATCTCCGGCACCGAGCCACGTGGGCCCTGGAGCGCGACACATTTCGCGGAGAATTGCGAGGGTGTTCTGCGGAGCACTGCGAGAAGGCAGGGGCGTCGGCGCCCCTGACGTCGTCGGTTGCGACACCACTCGCATCCCTGGCAGTTCCATGTCACAACTCCGGCGCGGCGAATCCTCGGAACGTGTGGTGGTTCTAGGAGATAGGGGCTTCGGCGGCGCAGCGTAGTTTGGTTCGGGAATGGGCGGGCTTTCCTTCCTCATCGCTGTGCAGGCAGGGCTCCGCGCGATTATCCCGACGGCGATATTAAGATCCGCGCATTCCTTCAAATCAAGTGGGTCCATCGAGAGAGCAGCAGCTATGCGAGCTGCCGAATGAACGCGGCGCAGCCAACAATGGAATGCTGCAAACTTCACGTCGCGGGTTGGGCGTGTGCAGATTACATCGCGGCAGCGGCGCGCCAGTCGCCACACAAGCCTTGCACCGCGCACCTGTTCCGCCTTTGCGTTTTCGAGTTCCAGTGAGAGCTGATTCTTCTGAGCCTCGAGTGACCTGCTGCGTGCCAGTTCCTCGTGGAGATCCCCGGCCAGCCTGCGCCGCTCGACCACATCCTCTGACTCGGGTCTCCACGGCGGTAGTGCCAATATTCGGTCGAGAAGCTGTCTGTTATCTACCTCAGCTGCCATCCGACCAAACGTGCTCACGCAGGCGGCATGCCCATGAACGCCTGACAGGACAGCCCGAAGGCCGACCGCGGGCCCGCTCTTGAATCTTGTCGAAAGTCACCATCACGCGCAAAGTAGTCATCGCCCGTTTACTCTCTCGCTGTCGGGACTGCGCTATGCCGTCACTGCCGCAACTGGAGAGCGAGGAATACATGCAGCGCCTACGGAAGATCGCGCATCAGTATTCTCGAGAGCAATTGACAAACAGCCGGCAGGGAATCCTGCGGCCACCAACACGACAAATTGACACTGCAGATCAGTATAAGCAGGCTGTCGAGGCCCGAATGCCCAAATCAATTCCGTGGGCGGTGGACCGCGACACCTTTGGATTTGCAGTGAACGAGCGTGGCGGGAGTCCAATACACCAGCATATCCGTGGAAATTCCCGGGCCGGTGCGCCACAGGGTCCGAATGGAACGCGCCGGATCTCCATCGCGTCCCCAGTTGCGAAGGCAGCAAAGCAGATTCCCATAGGCTATTCTCCAACGAGCGCACAGCATCCTGTCACGCGCGCGATCCCGGGCTACACGGGACACCTTGAGGGGCTGAAACGATCCATGGGCGCCACGTTTGGAAACAGCATCGGGTATCTTGCCCGCCCCACCGTGTCAATAGTGCAACCAAAAAGCTAGCGCATGACACACCAGGCTTGTGGACCCGCTGTCACCTTTTCAGGCGCACTTCGCTGCCCAGCCAACCGCTGTACACGCGTCAGGAGGATGACTTCACGCTATGCCGATCCGGGTCAGCTTCAGCAACCCCCCAACCAAGATGTGTGCTGCATCACGCTAACCCAGCCCCGTGTTTGGCACCTCTCAGGTATCCGTCGTTCCAGACAAGACCGTGGGAAATCCGGCCGGACACGGCGACGCGCGCGCGGATGATCGACCCTGTGAACCGTATGCCAAGGGAAGGCGTGGTGCAGGTCGTTGCAAATGCGCTCATGGCGCGCGTGAACCCCAAGGCTCGCTGGCCGATGAACAAGTGCCTCTTCGAATTTCGCCGAGCTTGGATATCGCTCATGGGGGAGGGAAACGAGTGCATGGGCACGCCGAAATTGCGGCAGATTCTCGCATCGTGCGGCGTCGAGGTGCACGAACAGGACGCCGAAAAGCTGATCGCGCAGCTGCATCTCGACCAGGACCCAGAGGGGATGCTGCGCCTCGAGGTGCTCTGCAAGGCGCTCGACGAGTTCCACAACCGGCATCCTCTTGCGCGCCCGAAATTGGTCCGGCCGCACCGATGCTTCACGGCGGCAGCAGAAAAGGCAGCAGAGGGTCACGGACAGATACAGCCCGAGATTCTCATGAGGCCAAACCTTTACAGCCGCGGGAACGGGGCGCGACCCGAGCAGCTCCGCCTTGACTCTCCTATGCATCAAACGCAGTGGCAGCAACAAAAGCACATGGTGAATATCCCGTGAATAGCTTGAGATTAGGTGACTTCCGGTGAAATGTATTGTGAGGCGTCCCAGTCAGAACGGGGCGTCCTACGCGAGAATCAGTGGGTAGAACTGAGCGAAGTCAAATCGACTGGATCGTTCAATACAGTACATAGTTCTTCAACGGGACCTAATTAGCGCCTCGGACGTCGCGACGGGTGCGGCAGACGGGCTCGCTGCGACTGCGACAGCCGTTCTTCGTACCGCTGGGCCTGAGCTGCCTTGCGCGCTGGCGGAAGCCCCCAGCCGCTGTCCTCCGACCTGCTCGGAATCAGATCGTTGCACGGCTTTCTCGCCCCGAGAATGGGCGGACAGGAGGGCGAGCGATCAGTAGCCCGAGTCGCTTCGGAGTGCCTGTTTTCATCTTGCCACTCGTAGGGAGTGGCGCTGTTTGCCCCGCTGCGACTGACATGACAGTGATGCAAGGGTGGTGTGAGATGCGTCGGAGAGTTGGCTGGAAGGGAGGTTGCTGTGGCAGGAGGAAGACCCAGCTGCGAGCGGAGTGAATTCACGGTAGCCTGAAGTAGGAGCCGTTCGTTGCACTCCCGCTGCACCGTGGCGCGAAGTGCGTTAGCATCTGCCTCGGAGGCAGCGAGCCGTGCCGAGAGCCGTCGCACCGAGTCCTCCATAACCGACACCATTGCCTGCTCCGCCTCCTTCAGTGCTGCATCCTCGCGAGCCGTCTCCTCCACTGTTGCTCGCAAGTGTCTGTTCTCTTCTTGAGCCTCCTGAGCCTCCTGAGACAGCCTCGCCTTTTGATTCTCAGCGTGCTCCAATCTTGTCATGAGTTCACGCCGCTCGTTGTCTGCGGTTCTTTCAGCTGCCGTGAGCCGCGCCTGTGCCTCAATGGTCGCCTCTGCAAGCTTTCTGCGCAAGGAATCTGCCTCTTCTTCATGGCGTTGCACTGCGTCACCTAACTCCACGTGGGCTGCCTGCCGCACTTCACGCTCCCGTGCCACCCAACGCTCACGCTCTGTCTTGTGCATTTCAGCCCGTGCCTTTGCTTCACCAGCACGTCGCGAGGCAGTCACCTCCGACCCAAGAAACTGCTCCATCTCCCTGAGCTTAGTCTCCATTGCCTCCCGCTGTGCCCGAGCCTCCTGCCGAGTCTGCTCCAGTGAATACTCGAGGTGGGCTGCGCAGTGCTTCGCCTCCTGCAGCTCCTGTTTCCAGTTTTGTCCCCGTTCATTTTGTAGCTTGCGCTCCCTGGCTCGTGCCTCCTGCGATTCACGTCGCAAGTCGGCAAGCTTAATTTCCAGGGCCTCCCGTTCCCTCGTACGCTCTTTCTGTTCCCTCTCCAGCGCAAATTTCCCCTCTTTGAGCTCTCTTCCGAGTCGTCCCAACTCTGCATCCCGCGCTGCCGCTGTCTCATGAGACGCTGCCGCTTGCTTCTGCTCATTCGATATCTGTGCCTCCAGCGCGCGCTCCCGAGATGCAGCCTCCGACGCTGCTCGGCTCGCAGCAGCCTGCTGCTGGACGCATCTCAACTTCGCCTCATTCAACTCAATCTCTAGTGCCTTCTCCTTCTTTGCTGCCTCCTCAACTTTAGATTTGAGCTCGGCAACCTCCAATGCCAGTGACATTTCTCGGTCAGCAGCAAGTTCAGATCCTTCCAGTCGCTGCGACAGCTCTTTCGTGCGCTTTCGTTCAACCTCGAGAGCCGTAAAAATCTGCTTGTGCAAAGCAGCTTTCTGCTCCACATCCTCAGCCAACCTTACCACTTGAAGTTTCTGTTCTTCATAATCTCGCTGTTGAGCCGCAAGGTCTGTCTTTAGACCATCCATGACCCTGTGAAATCTTTCCTCTTGCGAGGTTGCGTGCAGATTCACGTTGGCGATTGCCGCAGCCATAGACGCAGTATCCCTGGCCAGCGAAGCTGCAAACTCGTCCAGGGAAGCAGAAATTATTCCGCGGGCCGCGCTGTGCTGTGACGCACAGCGTACTGCTGCAGCCTGCATCCGGGGGGCACTCCGGCGATAAGCGAGGTTGCGTGCGACCAGCTGATCATTGTGGCCCTTGCGCGAGAGATTCTCCTCCCGCATCCGCTCCACCTCCGTGCGAGCAGCATTTGCTTGTCTTGTGAGTTCATCATTCCGTTCCGTCAACACTAGCAATCGTTCTTCCAAAGCGTTGATTTTCGCCTGATTCGCAGCTGCATCACCCTGTAGCCTCTCGTTGTTTGCCATCACCTCTCTCCTGCTCACGAAACCTCCACCATCAGAGCCTGCACATCTGTGTGGAGTGAGGCAAGAAGCATGCCAACAAAAACATATTTACATCAATACAATATGATCGTAGTTATGGGTCTATGCACCGTAGTTTTGAAGCGTCGTCACTTTCCCTCTTTGCATTCCTCTGAACAGAGACCACCGCCTTTCTCAGCTTTGTGGTGTCCGCGCTCAAGGCTTCGCCGTACTCTTCCAACACTGCCTTGATGGCATCGCGAACCCCCTGAGTATGAGATGCACATCGAGTGGCTGCAGCTCGGAGACGTGGAACATGACGTTGGTACGAGAGGCTCAGGGCTACAGCGTGGTCATTTCCAGACTGTTTCATCGCAGAACTCCGTCGCAACTTCTCGTTCTCGTCCTTGAGAGCCACTGCTTCCTCCTCAAATATTTCCGATTTTTCGCGAAGTAATTTTATGGTTCCATCTGCGGTCTCTTCCCGTGCCAGCGTCCGCTCATTCACAATTGTGAGCGCACCAGCGAGCTTCGAGAGATCAGACATCACTCCGCGATTCATTTGTCGCAGACTTGCTGCTATACTTGTTCTGCTGAAGTGAAATAGTTTTTTGCAGCGTTCAACGTCCATCTGTTGCAGGGAATTGGCCTCTTTTTCGTCAGCGTCAAGAATTGGAACACGTCTCAGACAAGGGAGTGCCAGGAAACATCAAGGCGGGAGTCTTGATCAGGAAGACGCACCTGTAGCGTCTGGATACGCATGATGTCCGTTTCTTCAATCACAGATGTGTCGGCACAGCTCTTTTGCCCCTCTCTTGCGTCCCCCGAGGCCATTCTGCCATGGACAGCGCTGCGCGGCATAGAAAAACTCTCCTCTTTGGCCAATTCAGCCTGACGATTGCTGCGTTGCCGGGTTCCAATCGCGGCCAAGCTCTACGTTTTTCGATGAAATCAACTCGATGTACCCAGGACTCGCTACCTCTGCTGCATCCTGCCCGGTGCGACACCCCTACTCGGCCATGAAGAAGGGCAACGGACTTTGTGGGCTCGAAAATCGAAAAAGTGTCAAAAAGAGATAAAACTACTTTTGAAAAATCACCCACCCACCAAAACAAACAGTTTGGCAGATGCCAAGGGTGTGCCCGACGCACGACAGCGCCCTGTAGTTTCATGATCGAGAACTTCACACGAGCTCGCACTTTGCGTGCAGAGGAAGCTTCCAGGAGAGGGCCTTGCTGAAGTCGTTCCCTTCCAAACGGGTTGGCACTGGCATTGAGATGAAGCCCACACCACCGCAAGCCCCTCGCGCGGGGCGACCGGCAAGGGGAGGTGACACGGAGCTTCTTCTTCCAGCGCGCCCATTCTCTGGTACCCGGTTTGTCCGAAAGTTGACGCCATCAAAGGATGGTGCTGCGGCACTGTCGATCCAGCGAGTTTTCCGTGGGCATCTTGGGAGGTGGGAAGTGCGTACTGCAATCCAGGAAATGATGGCAGCGACGCAGTACGACGATGACACTAGCTTCAGCGAAGGCGATTTCAACGCACACAACAGATTGCGTGAGGCTGAGGCAAACGACTTTGACGTGCCTGCACATGGCACAACAGCTGCCATCACTGATGATGGGAAGACACATGAGGAGTCCAACTATGATGCAGGGTATGAGCACGCTGAACAGGATCTGATGACAGAGGAGGAGTACCTTCTCGCAGTGGCCGAGCAGCGTGGGTTCGTTCCCATCCTTCCCTAGGCTCAAAATTATCCCTGCATTCACGATGATGCGCCACTCGTCCCTTAGCGCCGCGCATCCGGCAGGTTTGGGCGCGAGTGCACAGCGGAGGAGCGCCAGCGGGCAGAGCAGCATTGTGTCCGGGCGCAGCGAGCGCTGGCGCGCGGGAAACTGGAACGCGCGCTGGATGAATATTCGGACGCGCTGGACGCAGACCCTAGATCCGTCACGGCGCTCTGCGGTCGCGCAGCCGTGTCCATCCGCGTCCGCGACTACCTTCTCGCCGTCGAGGATGCGCAGCTCGCGCGGCTTGCGGCTCCACGCGACCCGCGAGGATGTTCGCTCGAGGGTGCAGCACAACTTGGACTGGGTGAGGTGGTGCGTGCGCGTGAGTGCTTTTTGGCGGGTCTACAGCTCGACCCGCGAAGCCAGTTCATGCAGTCGGGTCTCAAGGCCACTCGTCAGATGCTCGGAGACGTGTCACCTGAACTTGCGGAGGACCCAGAGCTTGAGCAAGTTGAAGAAGGCGACGAGGATCAGGAGGGGGCAAATGAAGTAGCTGCAGCTCGGCAATTGGACGAGCCATGTGGAGATGATACGCTAGATATGGCGGAAATCACTTCACCGGAGGGCGACAAACGAGAGCAAGCAGAGAAAACATATGAGCCGCAAGAAGAGGAAGGCGGTTTTGACGATGACACCGAGTCTCTAAGGGAGTACGATGCCGAGATTACGCGCGAAGCGAGTCAAGCTGAATCGCTGCCGACAGACCAAGAAACGGAACACGTCGAGGTAGAGAAGTTGAGCGTCGCGGACTCGGCTGACGAGTCGTCACATCGTGTCGCTGAGAAGTTCGCTTCAGATGCGCCCTCGACAACACCGCAGCTGCTCGCTGTCAGTCTACATGCGGAAAGTGCGTCGTCTAGTCGCATTTCCACGGCTCGCTCGCTTGCAACTTCAAGTTCGCGAGTCTCAGGAGGCCTTGCTGTTCCTGGATCCGATCGCCTCTCAGACGATGGATCGCATCCGCTTGCGGCCACCTGTCTCCCTGGTAGCGATAGACCTGGGACAACCGACTCGAGGTCAGGCGTTGGTGTCTCTTCAGCCAAGTCAGTACCAACAACCACACCTGGACTGCTGCCCCAAGCCATTCTTCCAGGTGCTGTGTCGCGCACGGAGTACCAGGAATTCATTGCGTCGGCGCTGTCCGGACATTCCTCGCCCTCACCTTCTATTCGATCGCGCACCACTCGCGTGACGTCACGAGCCTCTGCAGTACGCTCTCGCGCTTCGCTGCGCTCGCGTGCATCGATTCGCTCACCCTCACCGTCGAGTGATGTTGCCGCAATCGCCTCAGAGGCGGAGCCACCTTATGGGGAGCCAAAAAGGCTCAATCTTCGGCCATGGTCATCACGCTCAGACGCAACCATTGCTGAGGACCACGCTGTAAAGGCGCTGCAGGCAGCGACACGATCACTAGCGGTTCGTCGAGGCATTCCATCATTTCGCCCTCCGCATGGGGTTTCACGCAGTCAGCCTATCGGCGCTTTGCTTGCTGCCGTGAGCGATGAAAATGATGGGCTTGCAGTTGCTGTTCGATCGGCCAGGATGCTGCAGGTCCGCATTGCTCCTTGGTGCTGATTTTTGTCTGCTGCAATTTTTGCTTTGCGTCATTCGTGCGCACGACTGAAAATGCTGCACCCTTGGTTCAGTCCGTCGTTCGGCGAAGGCTGACGAGGATACTGTACGAAGAGGGAGGTCGACTGTGGCTTGCGTCGGCCAAGGGCCAAAACCTCGCTGACTTGCTTGTGCAGGTCTTACTGAGCGACGGAGGAGTCCTCCACTCTGTGGCTGCAAGGAAGCGTCGCGCCTTGCAGCTGCAGAAGTCGTCGCAGGCCGCAAGAGCGACACTCGCCGCAGATCCTCGTGGTTGGGAGGCGTTTTTCTCCTCAGCGTGGACTCAGGCTTCAAAATCCAATTCCATGTGGGGTAGCATGGGGACACGTCAAAGCGAAGCACTGCTTACTTCCTCCTACAACGGAAGTGCAGGCGCAAGCAGGGGGAAAGACGAGAGCACCTATCCCCATACGACCACGCAAACGCAAATGCACTCGGCTTTTGCCCAGGCGAGCGTCTCGATGACCAAGACCTACCTATTGCAACGCCCACTACTTTCCGCTAGCGGACATGACGCAACGGGCACGCCCATGATCGTGTCCCCGAGCTCGACCAGGGCGCTCACAAACGTCATGCAGGCCCCTCGCACAGCCGGCAGTCCGGGAAGTGCGCTGGTCGGCATGCCGAGCGCCAGGGCCTTCACAGTTTCCGGCTGCGAGGAGCCTCAAACACCATGGCGGCGTTCGCGCGCAGCGACGATGGCGATGATAGAGGTGGCGTCGGCAGTGAAGCTTGAGGCTGCCGTACGAATGGCAATGGCGAATCGCGCTCTCTGGATGGTAATGCACGAGATTGCACGGCGTGAACGTGCTGCGCGTCGTCTACAGGATTGGTATTTGGCGGTACGTGTGCGGCTGATTGGCCAAATCGTCGAGGAGGCTGTTACAGAGGAGGTGGAGCGAAACCGCGCAGCGACTCGGATCCAGGCACGGCTGGCAAGGGGTCCGATGGCTCGAAAGATCGCCGGAATGTTGAGGCGCTGGAAGCGGGACCACGTGGATGAGGCTGAGCGCTGGCGACAGTGGGTGCGGGAGAGACGCTCCATCTACCGCTCGCGCGCCCACTCTTTCGGATACTTTGTCGCTGCCGCGACGCTCCAGGCCGCTGTGCGACGCGCGGTTCTGCGTGTGAAGTACTGTCGATACCACGCGCGGCGCGTTGCGATGACGCAGCAGGAGCTGCTCTGGGAAGATTTGCGCCTCGCACGCGCCCTCGACTACACCTATTGGCGGGACGTTGCACCGGGCAGCTACAAGGAGCGCAAGACCCTTGCAGGCCCGCGCGAGGGCCGGGCTGGCTTTTTGCACAAGAAACACAACCGGCAGCTCGTGCACTGGTGGTACCCGTACGAGCAGGACACGCCGCAGGCCTCGCCACCAAAGAATGTGCCCTCCCAAATACGTCCGCGGCGCGCTCCGGAAGTCTCACCACTTGCACTACCAGTCATTAGAAGCGCCTCAGCGTGGAGTGCCCAACGAAAAGCATTTTCGCCACCCCGACGCGTTGTCAGCACTATCAACGTTCCGCCCCTCCCGACCGCATTGCGTGAATCGCTATATTGCCCATGAATCATTAAGGAGGGAGACGAGGAGCCTTAGAAATCGATCGTCATGGCAGGAATCTTTGCCGGGGCTTTCTCCTCCGCGGGCTAAGGGGGGCACTGAACGCGGCGGGCGACTCGCCAAAAAACGAGGTGGGCACTTAGTGTGCACTTGCTGTAGAAATTTTGCATGGCCTCGAAAGTGTGGGGTTTACTGTGATGCTTTCTCATATTCAATGTCTGGAGTGGCGCAGGAGTTGGGAGTCTAGGAATCATGGGCCCGCCGGAAAGCATGGAGCTGCCGACACAAGGAGCACTTCTCCGGCGATCAGCGGGGCATCTCGCCCGCGATCTCGAACAGGTTCGGCCGCGCCGAGTCAGTGCCCGTCCACACGGCAATGAAGTAACGATCGAATCTGTGCCCAGGTGTTCCGCGACTCGTCCTGAGATTTCAAATCTCCATCAACGTTTCTTCACCGACGATTTATCTCCCCTGGCCTGCATGCGACTACAGTCCTTTGCTGCGTACAAAAGAGAAGCCATCCCCGCCATGTGGCGACAATGCGCCTGAGTGGTGCGCGTGGGCAAAAGAGCCATGTGAAGGGATGGTCCTTGTAAAGTGTACAGAAGACCTACGATAAACGAAGCCGCGACTTTAATTCAGCGATGCCCGTTGACGTTGCAGCCCTACCTGTAGTGGGGGTAAACACACGGAAGACCGCACTACTCACGATGAGCCCCGCTTTTGGTCGTTGAGCATCTTCAGGGCTTTGTCTGTCTCGATCTCATGGGGCGGTGGCACACTGTTGCTCATAGTGCGGCGGACCTTCACCATCGTCAGCGATGATTCAGCAGCTTGCCGCTGCGACTCGGTCTTTGCCGCTGGTGAGAGAACTACGATCGTTTTCTCTGCCTCATGGATAACGTTCTCGGCCATTTCCAGCTCTTGCCGCAGCTTTGACATGTACTTCTTGATCTCGACATGGTCCTCCGACTCGAGCATCTTGGCGAATTCCGCATCGTGTTTGGCATCTCCAGTGCTATCATCGTGTGTAAATAGCAGAGTGGACATTCCCAGAAGACACCCGATAATTACACCAATGCACGCCCCCAGCGTTGTCACAAGCTTCGTAGAACGCATGCGCATTTGGGCACCAGAAAGCTTGGCACTTGGCAGCCCCAGCTTGTTGAACAGCGCTTCCACCGTCCCTCCAAAACAGACGCCTGAGACGTCACTGAAGATCTGTCCAAAGCCTGCAGCAGTGAGCGTCGACAGGCCAAAGGTAACGCCGAGTGTCGAATCGATGAGATCTCCCATGAAAATCATAACCATGTTGTCCATGAACCCGAACCCAATCATAGGCACTGCTGCCTGAATAAAGATGATCCTTTTCTGCTCGCGCGTGAGTGGCTTCGCCTCCTCACCATCGTCGTCCATGTGGTGCGATGCGGAGCTCAGGACTCCTCGTAGCCCCGCTGCACGTCCTGCGAGGTCAGCTTGCGTTTTCCACCCGCAGATACGTCCCTGCCATGCCGCGGGGACGAGCTGCTTTCGCTGTGCCCCAAATACGCTGGTTGCCGGCGAGGTAGATCTACAGGTCACTGCCTTGCGTCCCACAGCGACGTGATGACAGCCAGGGTCGCTAACACGCGTAGCACTAGCGCTGGAAACACCGTGCCAACGGAGAGCCTGAAGATTCGGGCTGATCGCCGCACGCCGAAACCAAATGTCTTGCTGTGCAGTAGGCCGCAGCGAAAGATACGCGACGCGCCAGGCAGCAGACTTCGTCCACATATTTTGTGGACAGTATGCCAGGTCCTCGTCCGCCAGGCTTCCCACTGTAGCGCCCTCTCCTAAGCAGAGTCTTTTGGAAGTAGCCGAGAGACGCTGGCGCCCAGAAGAAGTGTTGGAAACTCGCAGGTTATGGGGCTCATTGGTGTGGGATCCCCCCGCGGTTCATCCTGCGGGGCCCGGCAGCCGACGGGTTCTTGAACATCGCAATTCAGGTTTTCCTTGTCGAGCCATGGCACAGGGGAGGGATTCAGCAGCTTCTCCTCTGGGGCTGCAAGTAGCTGCGATTTTATGCGCGTCAGCAGTGATCCGGTTTGATCACTCCCGAAATCCTTGAAGTAAACTCCATGCAAGTCTGCTAGGCATTCTGTAGCGTGTGAACTGCCAGCCCGAATGTGCAGCGAGTAGACAGAGCACAATTTGCAGCGAGGTATAGACTGGGCACGGTGACCACTGACACCGAAGCATTGTTGATTCGTCAGGTATTCTGTAAGCCTGCACCCGCACAGCGGACAAGGCAACAGTGAGGGGCGTACACGGGAGGATGGCACCCCAATGTTTGGGGACTATGAGGCGCAAAGACATTGGATGGAGATCACCAAATGGATTCCTGTGAGCGACTGGTATCGTGAAACGGGCGACAACGACTTGCAGTATTGGGGACTCGACTACCCTCCCCTCACTGCTTTTCATTCGCGCTTGTGCGGAGAGGTCATGCATTTCCTGGAGCCAGACTCCGTCGCTCTGCATTCATCTCGAGGGTACCGAGAGGCCCATCTAAGATACATGCGTTGCATTGTCATCCTAAACACTCTGTGCCTCGCGCGCTCAGCTCAAGATGTTCACAGGTACGAAACTCCATCTTCCCGGCTCTACATGCGGCTTCTGGCCCTAGCGTCAGATTTTCTGGTTTATCACTCGGGTGTAATCGCTGCTGCATTCGCTCTGTACGGTTCCGATTCGGGAGCAAAACAATTCGGGGCTCGAGTGGTTTGCATTGCAGCAGCTTTGTTCTCGCCGGGGCTGATTGTCATCGACCATGGGCACTTCCAGGCATTACAGAGCCCCGTAGACCCACTTACTCCTCGATGCCCAGTGTCATTCTTTATACTGAGAGACTTATCCCGCGGGTAGGCAGCGATAGCTGTCGACCCGCGGATGCGTCAGCTACCGCGCTCACTCGCGAGGCTCTGTGCAGTTCAATGCAGTCTGCCTCGGACTTTGTGCATGGGCAGTTGCCTTCTTTTCGTGGGGCGACGCGGAGGCTCGGTCTCTCTCTATTGACGGGTCGCCAAAGGGGATTACTCGTCTCGATCTAGTTGGTGCAGCGCTCTTCTGCCTCGCACTGCTCTTCAAGCAGATTGCACTGTACTACGCACCTGCTGTATTTTGCTACCTCCTTGGTCGCTGTCTCGTCACAGGAAAGATCGCATACATATGATCCTGCATTTCTTTGAATTTTCTAATGTTGATAGTATTCACCAAGGAACTCCAGCATATGCATTGATATTGTTTCTGATTGTCGCGCCCCTGTCTTACCCTTTTTCGATCTCAATCGATATCTGGTCTGCAGGTTCGACGGGAGGTGCGCTTCGAGGCGTTGCATCGCTTGGAGCTGTGGTAATTTCGACATTTGCTCTGCTTCTCTCTCCGTGGCTGCTCGCATTCGGACCAGAAGGAGCTGTCCAGGTATGAGTGGAGAGTGGGAGCGGTCGGATTCCCTCCTTCGTCGCGTCTGGGGTGCCACAACAGGGTTGCGGACTGCTTGCGTCTCTTGAGGAAGCGACAGGACGCCAGCAACTTGCTGATGGCACTGAAGTCAGGCTGCTCCTAGGTGGCTCGGAGGGTATTTCCGATCGGCCGGGGCCTTTTCGAGGACAAGGTTGCTAATATCTGGTGCGCGGTTGCGCCAGTGCTGCGCCTCCGCTCGTGGGCCACCAATCAGCAGTTGCTCGTACTTGCACTCGCCACCACAGGTTCTTCGTCAATAATTCATGATCTAGCTTCAATGTATGTGAGAAATTGTCCTGCCTGGACCTAGATCGTCCCCGTTCGTCTGACATTTGCTGCCAATTTTGGGCAGTCGGTGCATTGGCGCCTTCAGGGTTTTCTGTTTTGCGTCGGCCGAGTCCATCAACGTTGCTGTGGGCCATGTTCAACTCGTCTCTTGCGTTTTTCCTGTTCTCGTATCAGGTTAGGTACCCTGAGCACTGGTTCTACAATTGCACTTCCACGATGCTTTGACTCTTGACAGTCTCGAACCACTGGTAGGTGCACGAAAAGTCGATTCTCTTCGCACTTCTGCCTGCAGCGCTGCTACTCCCTTCTTCGTCAGAAGCTGCTGCTCTCGCATTTACTCTGTCTCAGCTCGCACTTTCATCGATGTTTCCGCTCTTACGAAGAGACGGGCTGTTCATTCCCTGGGTTTCGATGCAAATCATTTGGTGGTCATTTATGCAGTTGGTTTCCACTGCAACAGCCGTTGCAACTGGAAAGCGATGGAGACGAGCCATGTGGCTCTCGCTCATTTGTCCTTTCTGTCTGCACATAGTTGAAGCGTTCATCGCTCCTCCGAGAAGGTTCAAGAGCCCACTGCAATGTAGACACACTGAACCACTTTTCATGTTCACGCTTGCTTTCGAACCCTTCAGGTTTCCAGACCTGCATGTGTTACTTCTGATGATACTATGTGCCGGGTTCTTCTCGATCGTACTTCTTGCGTCAAATGCTTTGCAGCTACGGGCAAGCTGGGAGTTGGGTAAGACGTGGCAGCGTGCAAAGCAAAATTGATTCCATCAGTAGCCAAGTTCAGACTTGGATAGCTAGTCCAAAGAGTAGACAAATGAAGCGCAAACAGCATCAAACTATCGGGAGGATCCTGCTGGGCAACTTCATTTAATTGCTGCAGTACATCTGATCTGTGTGACTCTGCGCTCTGAGATTAGCCATGTTGTCTCTTCAGAGCGAAGGGAATGCGGATTCGACTGCGATAGCTCGACCCACAGGTGATTCAAGACTTTTTGCATCCGAAACCAGACGCGCCACGATCTGCTTTTCACTGTTCACGGAGTCGTGGGATTTCGTGAGTGAGGAACACAACTTAATCATGATGCTGAACGAGCTCGTACTCACAACGAGACTCTGATCGTCACAATGAAATTTGGCAATAAGGGAGTACGAATATAGTACCTGAAGCTCTTCGAGACGGATTGTCCATCAGTGTTTCGAAGGACGCGCATTTCAGTGCCCCCATGGGGCGATTGATGGATGGAGATGACCAGGCCTCCGTCCTTCCCCTCACGCTCACGTGTCGGCTTTTTTCGAAACATCACATCTACACCAGCATCTGAAGGAATAGTGCTCATCGGTTGCACTGGCAGGATGGCTGCGAAGGGGAACCGCCGCACCCATGCCCTCAGCTCCTGCACAACGAGACAGCCAGTGACCTTTCTGCTGGTGGGTCAGGGACATGCAATCAATTCTTGGCGCACCTCAGCGTTGGACTCTGCGAATTCGACTCGAAGTAAAGTTACGGGCCCGCTGCCGTCAGCGTTGACAGAGCTCTTCAAACCTCCCAGCTGCCTCGCCCGACGAGCAGTTGCGCCCCCTGGCACCCAAGGCTCGCGTGCTATCGACTTGAACGGTGCAACATCCGCAATTGCAGCGCCGTTGCGTAGGCTCACACCAACAGAAGCCGGAGCTATGAAGGATAGGGTAGGCAGCAACGTGTTGCCCAAAATTGCCAGCGAGAGCCAGAGGGTGCAACACGAGGACCCTCCGGTCATGATCCCTCCGCGGTCCAGAATGTAAACCGATTTGTGTTGCACAAATCGGTTTAAAACCATTTCACCTTCAGGCGGCTGCAGGAAGCGGGCGAGGTGCCCACCCTAAGCGGCTCTTGCCGGTTGTCGATATTCGCTGAAAAGTTCCATGGCTTCTCATGCCGTGGCATCGTATTGCTCTCCGGCAGCTTTGTGGCAGCCTTCGGCAAGTCCCGCACACTATGTGCCCGCCTTTTGCCCAGCAGCGGGCGCACACACACACTGGTTGCTCCCAGAACAGCTCAACAGCGAGCACTATGGGACAGCCATCTCGATATGCAAACCTCCCTCTGCAGCGCACCGAAATATAGCGACCAAGCTAAGAATGAGATTCAGTCGTCGCGACCCTGACCGCCCGCGAGGGCTGAAGCGAATAGCCTACGACCTGCTGACTTCTGCGCAGACGCTGACACAGGTCAATCTTGCTCAGAACTCTGTCATGTTCTGTGAAAAGATCGCCTTGTCGTTCAAAGACTTCAACCGTGCTCATATTCTGATGAGTGACTCGGGGCTGCAGGGCGTCCTTGTCGGCGTCGCGGCGTATGCAATCCTGACATTAGTGCCCTGGAAACTCATAGAACTCCCTTCCGTATCTTGGAGCCTCCTTCCGAACAAGGTCGCGCAGCTAACGCTGCCAGGGAAGGGCCATTCAGCTGGTGCGCGGACAGCTATTGGTGAAGCGCAGTCGTGGGATGACCTGACGAGCAAGCAACGAGTCGCGGCACAGATGCTTGGATTCGATCAGGAGCTGTGGGACTCAGACTCTATGGTGGCGATTGACCGGAAATCATGGGACCAACTCACAGATGTCGAGAAACGGGCTGCCACAACGCTCAGCTTCGACCAAAAATTCTGGGACGAGGACGTTTTCGTAGATATCTATGAACGCGCATGGGTGCAGCCCCAACGGAACCTGGATAGGCTTCAACGTTCCCTGGTGGCTAGATACCTGGCCAACGTTCATAACATGCCTGCTTTGAGCAGGATGAGTTGACAGACGAGCAGCGAGAAGCTGCAAAGGAACTCGGATACCGAAAGTCGCTGTGGGATAACGATCGGCACGTGTGGAGCGATGATGTGCGATGGCGGTGAGCCCCCTCCGAAAATTCGGCATCAAGTCCAGCTCTTCGGCTTTGTAAGCGGTTGGTCTAGCTCTAGTCATCAGAATTTGAGTTGACGGATCTGGGGGAACGAGCAGGGGCCTGACAGACAGGCAGAGGAAAGCAGCAGAGACAATCGGATACTCGGCGATAGAGTACGGCCCCATTCCCCTTCGCCTCGAATCAGACATTTTGATCTCAAGCTAACCTCTGATTGAATTTATGATGCAAATACGCTTGGTATGCAGATATATGAGTGCAGTGTTCTTGATTCCAGCCCTATCGCTTTGTACAGGTGGGACGAGAGTAGACACATCTACGACAAGGATTTCTACCAGCTGAACGACGATCAGAAGCAGGCCGCAGAGGTTCCACTTTCCAACCGCACCAAAACCTCTTGTATGTTTGTTGATCAAATTGACTGTATACGTGCATATAATGGCTCGTGTGACGTATGGTTGATGTATGGTAGATTCTCGGGTATACCGAGAAGAAGTGGAACAACAATCAGCGCGTGTGGAGCGATACAAAGTTTTGGGGGCAGCTGAATCGACAAGAGCGGAAAGCTGCCAAGGTTCTAGGATTCAATGATCTACAATGGGACGAAGCAACCAGAGCAGGGTCACACTCCGAGGACCTCGACCAGAATCGACAGCGACAGCAGCGACTACGGGCTCTGACAGGTTGCAAGGTTGAAGGTCCTTTCAGCTTCAATCGCAAAAGCTGCGACAAGGAGCGAGGGCAGCCTTATTACGTCCCTGGGTTCATGGGAGAATCTAAAAAGTTTCCGTTTGGTAGCAACTACAAGTCCCTTTTTGGGAAGTAGCAATGATTCTTCCTAGGTCCGACTCGTTGCGCAGAAAACTTCTCTCGAAGACACGGACGCTGCCACTGGCGGCGTGCGCCCTTCGAGAGTGCGTTGAAATGCGTGTATCCATAAAGCTAAGACCGAGAGAATACTCATAACCAATGCTCGTGAGGCGAAGGATGTAGCAGGTTGTTGGGGCAAGTGAGGAGTGGGCAGGGAAGGCCACGGCGCTAAGGAATCTTACTGCGGCGCAGGGCTGTCTAGCGCATAGACCTGCAACCACGTGCTTCACCCCTGTCAATGGAATGCTATGCATTTCACTTCAGTGACTCACTCTGTCGCCGCCTCTCCAGTAAGATAAAAATTCCAGACGCAAACTGCTGAGTCGGTGCCAACCGACACGACCTGTTTGTCATCGGGTGCCCACGCGAGTTGCGCAATGTTGCCTGAGTGCCCGCGGCACACTGCCACGATCTCGCGCGCAAGCAAGTCCCAGATACGTACGCAGCAGTCCTCGCAGCCTACAGCGACGAAACGCGAAGACGCACTGAGGCTGATACATGTGAACTTCATGCGACGACCGCAGTCGAGGGTAAGGACCGGGTGCTCCACGTCGCAGTCCCACGAGAGAACAAACCCGTCAAGCGAAGTTGTTAGAAGCTCCTGCTCCGAATCTTTGCGCTGGCACATACCCGTAAAACCACCATCGCGGTTCATCTTGTAGTTGCAGCGCCGTGACGTCTGAAGGTCATACGTGACGACAGCGCGGTCAAGCGAGCAGGAATGCACCAAATGAGATTGTACTCTGCAGGGACCCAGAGTTCAGAATCGTCTAGGCGGGCTAAACAATCTAAGACTAGGAATGTACCTGTCTACCAGCAACGCCGTCAGAGCCTTGCCGTGCTCCGAGTATTGTGCGACGAACTCGAGATTGTGCGCGGACCACACGCGCATCGCACCGTCGTCACCGCCCGTGAAGATAAACTCTTGGCCGACGGCTATACACGTCACCCGCCCTCGGTGGCACTTTGGTATCTGCCCCATCGGCGCACCGTCCGCTGCTGCGTAGATCCGCACGGCTCCATCCGCCCAGCCTGTCAAAACCTTGTCCTCCCCGAACCACACAACGCATGTCCCTTCAGACGGGCCGCGTGCGCTAACCAGCACGGAGTAATCTGTGAGATCCACAATTCGCACTGAGCCATCCTGCGCAATCGTCGCAAACACGTCTGGCCGCGTTCCAAATGCCACCCCGCACAAAGGACCAGTAGCGCACTCCTGCAGCAGAGGAGGTGAGATGAGTAACAAGAAACCACGGCGTTGTCAGCGAATCCAGTCATGACCACGTTTCTGGCGTGCAACTACGATGCTCCTCAGATAATTCAGGTTCATATTAGTGTGCGGTCACAAAATGAAAGCAAGCTACAAGAAACTGCAAACCATACCTGCAATGTTCGAACAGACATATCGTCACACCGCAGGGAGTAGAGCGTTCCCGCGTCACTACCAATACCGATTTCCTCACTATCCGCCCGCAGGCTCATCGATGTCACGCGCCCCGTTATCTGCACAGAAGAGCAGGAATTAGCCGCTGTTTTGATATCAGATTCAGCCTGAATTCGAATTCGGAAAGGGCTGGTCAGCAATCGTCCATGTGGGACTGCAGGAGGAAACGGTTGGGGTCGCGACCTGCGTCTCGCCCACCACTGACCAGTACTGGTCATTTCCCTGCAACTTCTTGCACTTCCCATCCCCGGCCCCGACAAACACGAAGCTACCGGCACACGCAAGCGAGAGCAGACCACCAGTAACGATTGGGAGTGCCGCGCGGTACAAGAGGTGTTCAGCGTTGAAGACCACAAGCTCACCGACACTCGTCCCCGCAAGAAGCTCGCCGGGTGTCGGCCCAAGGCAACAGTCGTAGTACGTTCGTGTGAGCCCAGTAGAGGGAAAGCGAAACTTATGGGTCGTGAGCGAGAAATGCATTGTGCGAATGTCGTACTCGAGGAAGTGTGCCTGCACCATCTGCGCATGGAACGTGTAGATCGAGTACTTAGGCGTCTTCACACGGCGTGAAGCGTCTGCAACCACCGTCCGACCCCAGCAAAGGCACGTTGCCGGCTTGGGGTGCTTCAGGTACTGCACAACGCTTCCATTCTGCATGTCCCAGACAGCCATATCATTGCCGTTTCGTGATCCCTCGCCGATCGCAACGAGGAAGCGATCGTCCTCGGAGAATTTGATGGTCTTGACCGTCCCATCAACACCTATCATGCACTCTTTAGTGTCTGGCTGTGAACTGTATGCGCCCGACAAGCGCGACGGAGGCGGCGCGGGGAGCAGGCCTTACCCGACAGGCGGTATATGGCGTTACGCGACTCGTAGTCCCAGACAACGATCTGCTCCCCCTCTCTATGCTCGCTTGCCCGCTGTGCAGATGCCAGAATTCTTCCAGAGGGCGAAAACGTCACTGCCGTGATGTCGTTGTCATGTCCGCGGAGCAGGTCTTGCTTGTGCGGGTCCGTCTGGCAGTGGGCGTCATTCAACAAGCTGAAGGGTCATCGCAAAGCTCACGCGGGGGCACACTCCGCACGGCAGCAAACATGCAGGGGTGAACTCTGCGCTTTCAGTACTCTTGCGATTCCACGACTGGAGTCAGAGGCCGTCAGTCGTGCTCTTGAGATGGTGCTTGACCTGGTCAGAGATGACGACCACGTTCCCCATACCGTGCAGGATCACATTCGCATCGAACGGATGAAGCACGAGCGCATGAAGATCTTGACCGGTAAAGCCAACCATATGCTCGAGCTCCGCGGCATCGAGCTGCGCAACTTCCACCATGCTCCCCGGGAGTTGGCAGGTTCTCCGTTGGACGATAGCGAGCGGACCGAATCAAAAATAATTCGAATACGTTGAAAACTCTGAGGACTTCTGTATTGGGGAACTCCGATTCAACAGCTCGCGTGTAAAGCAACTGCGAGCGGGTTCGGCCAGGCCAGGCCAGCTTATGTCGAGAGCGGGCGTGGTGCGGGCGCAACCGAGCGCATGGCACGATTCTTAAACATCAGTCTTGGCCGACATAGCTCTGGGGTTGCTATTTTCTTTAAGTTTCATGTCGAGGAAACTTGACTTAGCATGGGACTGCTGCAACGCGTCAAACACGCGCTGCCGCTTCTCCTGTGCTGTCTCGTGGGTCCAGCATGTAGAGCTCAGCCACCTGGAACGACGTGGCCGGCGCGTCCAATAATTGAGCAGGCTGCGGTACTGTTTTCGAGCTCGCTTTCCTCTGATCGGAGCGAGGCATCGCTCGCGAACTACACCAACGCGGCGCGCGCCTTCAAGATGAAAGGGGACATCGCGAGGGCAGTCCAGATCCTGAAAAGTGCTGTCGCGATTTTCGGGGGCGACGGTGTAACAGCAGACCACCACTTCGACCTCGGAGAAATGCTGGCGCGGCAAGGTGAGCGAGACGAAGCGCGTGCTCATCTCAGGATGGGGCTCGGCGCAAAGCCATTGCAGCCAAAGCACGCTGAGATGCTTGCGCTGCTAGAAGAAGAGGCCGGGGAGGTCCTCCTCGCTCAACGTCTCTATGTACTTGCCGCGAGGCTCACCTCGCGCAGCAACCAGGCGCGCCTACCCCCGCCAGTCCTCAGCGGTGCTCAGGTAAACAGAAACAGACGCCGGTGACACTTGTGCTCGTGCCGCAGCGGTCGTTCCGCAGCCACCACGTCGCCTGCCTGCTCCGACAGGACGGGGGAGCAGGCCGTGCAGCTACACTTGAGTATGCTGCCGCGGTGGGACGCCCGTCAGATACTCCGATGCTGTCGCCCTCGCCGGCGCACACGGGGCTGTGGAGATTCGGTGGAGAGTACGGCGACACCCGCTGCGTCCACGGATACATGGAAACGTGGCAGCGGGGGGTGGGAGACGGAGCGATGGCTGGGCTACCGACTGGGTGGAAGAACGAAGATTGGAGAGAAAAAAACGCAACGATTCCTGACGGCGGGACGGTGGAGCGGGCAGACGAGGCTGCGCTGGACGAAATGCTGCGGGTTCTGCAGGCGCCCGGTGGCACGAATGGGGAGGGCTGCAGGGAGGCCCGCCTGCTCTTGCTCGGAATGGAGCACGACGAAATAGGCTCCCCCCCCCC
>ENA-UOXV01003022-UOXV01003022.1-marine-metagenome-genome-assembly--contig:-NODE-3022-length-21197-cov-15.780532_pt1 | contig 21197 bp, 10 predicted proteins | sample MGYA00238165_ERZ766961 | MGnify/ENA primary metagenome ERZ766961 (study PRJEB28924, sample SAMN03173240) | marine metagenome | biome: Marine; feature: Water; material: Subsurface seawater | place: North...
TGTATGTATAAAACGTGCGCGCTCTTTTGCGGAGAGTTTCGCGCGTAAGAGAGAGAGAAAAGATGATGATGACGATGACGACGAGTTGTTCGACAACGACGACGATGATGATGAGAACGACGAGCGTTTTGTCGACGGCGAAGAGTAATTGTCGACGTCGTTTTGCGTTGATGTCTTCGTTTTTGTCCTCCTCCTCCCCGTCGGGGAAGCATTTTCATCATCATCAGCGGCGGAACAACGCGAAGACGAACGAACAGGAGGAGGAGGAGGTTGAAGAATCCCGCGTAGTAATCGAGAAAGAAGACGGGCCCGTGGTTTTGAAGACGAAGAAGACGAAGAACACGAAGCACGGAGTGCGAGTATTTATTCTCCAACGGAACGAGTGCGACGCCCCAAGTTTGCTCGAAAAATACGAACGCTTACTCTCGAAACGCGAGTTGGATTCAATTCAAATCGAAAGTTTACACCCGAAAACGAAAAAGGAGAGATTACAAACCCGAGCGATGGTTCGGACGGTTTTATCGTCCATTTTGAACGAAGGAAGAGAAGGGAGGAAACCATCGCAGCGTAAAGTCGTCGATCCGTCTTCGTTGGAGTTTACGTTCAACGAGAAAGGGAAACCGTTTTTGAAACAGTCGACGACGACGACGACGAGTTCTTTTGCGAATTCGAACGAGGAAGAGGAGTCGACGAACTCGTTTTCGTCGTCTTCGATGTCGTCTGAAAATTTGAATATTCAGTTTAGCGTGTCGCACTCGAAAAATGTCGTCGCGATGGCGGTGACGACGGACGGGAGACGCGTGGGGATCGATTGCGAAGTGGAGAAGAGAAGGACGAAAGACGCGTGCTTGAAATTAGCAAAGAGGTATTTTAGGAAAGGCGAGGCGGTCGAGAGGATTGAAACCGCGTTAGCGAAAGAGGAGGACTGGGGGAGGAGGATGTTTGTCAGGTATTGGTGTTTGTGCGAAAGTTACGTGAAGGCGTTAGGGGTTGGGATTTCCGGCAGGCCGTTCCGGAACTTTGACATCGCGGTGACAGAAAAAAGGAACGACGACGACGAGCGCGAAGACATCTCACTCTTTGAATCGGATCCAGAAACGTTCGGTCGATGGCGGTTCCAGCTCTTTCGCGAGACACCGACGATAAAAGTCAAAGAGGACGAAAGAAGTATCGTCGCCGTATGCGTCGAAGACGATGACGAAGACGAAGACGACGATACCAATACTAATAGAAATACCACTTCTCCGTCATCGAAACGAAAAAGGAGACCGCCGATTGTCTCCTCCATCACGCGCGTTCGACCTTTACTCGATGATATACACGATTCGAATGACAACAACGAAAAGAGTTCTAGCGCGATAGCCGACATCGAAGACGACGACATCGAGATTTTAGCCGCTTCTTCTTGACTTTTGTAACGCATTTTTTATGCATTAAACAACATGTCAAACATTCTCCCTCTGCGTTGTCAGCGCATCTCTTGCGACTGTCTTTTCTCCGAGACGAATACAAAATGCGTGCACCACACTCAACCGCCTCAGTTTCGAGACGGCGAAAAGCTTTGGCCGTGTTGTAATAAACGAAGCAAAGATTTCAACGCGTTTTTGAGCATAAAAGGCTGCCGGGAACTGGATTCGCATTCGAGCGAAAAACAAGTCGTCTCACCACAGACGACGAGAACGACGAGCGCGAAAGAAGAGAGAGACGATGCACTCGGTGTTGAAAAGTGTCCTCGGTGTTCGAACGGCTTCGCGTGCGAAATGCACCCGGAAGAGAGCAAAAAGAACGAAGAGAAAATGAGACGAGTGAAAGAGCTGAAAGAGCAGAAGAAAAGAGAGGAGGAACTCGAGCGAGCGAAGATGGATCCGAACGCGCTACAAACGTGCAAACGAACAGGATGTGGAATGAAATTTAGAGAGAGCGAAAATACGAGCGATAATAGTTGTCGATATCACAAAGGGAAGCCGATTTTCCACGAGAGGAGTAAAGGGTGGTCGTGTTGCGCGAGCGGGAAGAAGGCGGTGTACGACTTTGACGAGTTTTTGAAGATTCCGCCGTGCGCGGTTGGGAGACATTCCGCGGTCGTGGAGGAGGAGGAGGAAGGTGAAGAAGAGTAGTAGGAGGAGGAGGTTCTTCGTGTTTCTTCTATCTAGGTTGTAGTTTTTCTAGTCATTATTAAATGCGCATTAGTCGTTATTACTCTTGGAACGCGCCTAACGTGGCCACGTCGTCTAAGAAGTTCAAGTATTGGTCGTCTTTACCCTTCTCGTCCTTCTTTTCCTTCGAGACCTTTACGACCGTTGGCGCCGGGTTAACTTTTTTCTTCCTATTCTGGTCGCCGCCTCTTTGCACGCGCAAGTGCGCCGGGACGAGTTTTTGCAACGCTGGGTTTTGCGACGGCGCGGCGATGGTGGTCGCTTCGCCGCGTATGGTGGCTTGCTCTTGAGACTTCTTTTTTACAGCCATTGGCGCGGCCGGGGAGAAGAAGTGTTGTTGCGGTGGATTGTTGCCGCGAGCATTACTCATCGAGTGTATCGGCGGCGGGCGTTGGTAGATGTTGGCGGCACGCATGGGTTGGTGGGAAGGAGGGGGTGGTCGAGATATCGACGCCATGTGCGACTGCGCCTTCATTTCCAGCGTGTTACCGAACATTGGCGGTTTGTTTATGGTCCTGGCAATGTCGATACCAACCGGCGGAGGCGGAGGTGGAGGCGCCGTCGTTTCTACTTTTTCTACTTCTTTTTCTTCTTCGTCCTCCTCCTCGTCGTCGTCTTCATCGGTATCGTCTGGAGGTGGTGGCGGAACAACGATACCGTCTATAACTATCTCTTCTACGTTCTCCTCCTCCTCCTCCTCGTCCGACGGCGGCGGCGACCCGCTCGGCGCAGGCGGTATCCATCCCGGCGGCGGTCCTACCGGCGGCGGAACGACAACGTCGGTATATTTTTCCTCATCTTCATCTTCGCTCGCATCTTCTCCTTCTTCTAACAACGGCGGCGGCGGACCTTTCGGCGGGCCCGGTACTTTTTTTTCTTTCTTCGCCTTTGCGCCGCTGTCAACGTTGAACATTTTGGTGAAAATATTCCCGCCGCCTTCCTCCTCGTCGTCGCTACTCTCGCCGCTACTCTCGCCGCTACTACTCTCTGTGTTTTCTTCCCCGTCTCTTTTCCTCTTCCTCTTTTCCGGTGCCGGCAACGCCATCCCCGCGTCCACCTTCCCGCCTCTCTTCCTCTGCACGTACTTCTGCGGCTTCCCCGGCGGCGGTTTCCCGAGCGGATTGAGCGTCGGATGATAATACACGCTATCTTCCGCATCTCTCGCAGAGTCGCCGACGTAATCATCGTACGCGATTTTATTGCCATTATTACTACTCCTTTTAACCCCACCATTATTTAATGCCGCTGTTGGTCCGATGTCGTTCTTCGGCGTCGTCTTCTTTTCCTCCAACAACCGCTTCTCTAAACTTTTCAATCTCTGCACATCTTTCTCATCCACGTTCGATTTTGGTTTCCTTTTGAGTTTTTCGTACTCCTGTTCGACTTCTTCGCGAGTTAACTTTGTAAACTTTTCTTTGTTTTTCACTCGTCGTTGTTTCTTTTGTTTCAGGAGCAGTTGTTTCTGCTTTTGTTTCCGGAGTTTCTCCACTGGATTTAAGGCCATTTTGCTCGAGAATTTCCCCTAATTAGTACTACTACTACTACTAAGAGTAGTTTATACCACAAAAAGCAGCACTCTCTCTCTCGTGCACCACCTCCTAACTAAGTGGTTTGTTAAAGTATATATACTGCGACTAAAGTCTTCTTCAAACGCAAAAGGAACGCTCTCCTCCGTGCTCTCTTACTCTCTCTCTCTGTGTGTTTTGAGCTTCACTTTTGTCTCGTTTTTAAAGGGAGAAAGAAACACACTATTTAGGGTTTTAGTGTACCACTTTAAAACCCTAAATATGTCCTTGCACGCTTCGCGAGCAAAAATGGACGAAAAGGCGGCAAAGCGAAGCACACAGTTTACGACCGACACTCGGAGAAAGAACACTCAAACAGATGATGCAAGAAGAACGTCTTTTTAAGAGAACGACGACGTGTATGCAAACATCATTTTATACCCTTCTTTAAATAAGAGAGAGAAGCGTTTTTGTTCGTCTTTTAACATCTCGTCATGGGGAAGAAAAAAAAGAACGGAGAAAACAAGATGTCTTTGCAGGAGTTCTTCAAACAAACGCCGATGCCCGTGCGGGCGAGCGGGATACTGCACGGCAGAGACGGTGGTGGGCAGGAGTTTGACAACGGGAGCTCTGATGGCGCGAATGCCGCGACGAATACTGGTTCGGGAAAGAAAAAGACGAACACAAAAGTAAGCCCCTTCCGGGGAAACGATTCGGCGTCGTTTAGTTCGTCCGTTTCGCATCTCATCAACGGCACGATTGACTTTCGAGTCGGGTTTAAAGTCCTCCAATTGAACGAAAAGAGCAACTCGAACGTCGGGGAAATGTTTGTCCACTTACGAGACGCCGAGTTAGACAAACTGTACGCGAATAAAATCATCAAACGCGTGGACGTTTTGTTCGGAAACGAGGCGTTAGGAAGCGTGGAGATGGCGCGCGCGCCGTTCGTGGCGACATTTCAAACCGAGCTGAAAGGTGTGGACGTGCTGATTAAGATCACGTTTCGGTCGAGTTTACATCGACCGCCGGTGAAGTTTACGAAATCGTTTGAGTTTTTCGAGTGCGCGGAAGGCGACGCGAGAGAGACGATTGAACGCGTGGATTTTAAACCGGAGTTGATAAAGAAGATTTTAGTGGTGAAGGGAGAGGAGAGCGGCGAGGATGAAGACGGAGAGGAGGAAGGGAAACGGACATCCCGAGCGGCGAAGATGTTGAGTAGCAATAGTAGCGGGAGTAAAAAGAAAGACGCGGCGGTTGCCAAACGAAGATTTACGTACCCGAATAACAACGCGACGGCGACGAGTAATATGTTCCGGAATTTAGATTTGGAGAGCAATAACGACGACGACGATGACGACGACGACGATGACGACGAAAAGAGCGACCCAGAAGAAGAAGAGAAAAAAAGTAGCAGTGGTAGCAGAAAAAACAACAAGCAAACGCCGGCGGATCCAAACGTGTGGACGGTGAAGGACGTCGGGAACTGGTTGGAATCGAACATGCTTGGTTTTTTGGTTTCTAGGTTCGCCAACTCCGCCGTGGATGGGTACGTGTTGTTGAGGTTGACCGATCAAGATGTTCTGAAAGATTTACGGGTAACCTCTCACGTGGAACGATTGAGATTGTTTCGAAACATCGACGCTTTGAAAGCTTCTCGCGTTCCGTTCGAAGAGAAGACTCGATCGCTCGAGAAGGAAACGAGGGATAAGTTGAACCGAACTACGGCGAGTACTAATTCGTTCAACACTCCGGTAGATTTGTTGGAAGCGGACGTTTCTTGGTTACAGTTTGTGTTACCCATGAGGAGATTAGCCGTCTTGAGCGGGTGGCTTTCTCACGTCGTCGATGAAGTCATAGAGCGATTCAACGTGGACGTCGGGTCGAAACGTGAAACAATCGCCGCACAGATTAGCGTGTATTGCGTCTCGGCGATAAAGGCAGAGTTGGAAATACAGGAAATCAATGCCGACAGGAGTAAACAATCGACGCCGACGACGGCGAGAAAAAGTAGAATTAGAGAAAGCTTAGAAACGGTCAAGGGGTGGTCGAAGGAATTGGAATTGTTCGACGACCCGAAGACGTTGGACGAGCGACAGCTGCAAAAAAACTTGATCGCTTTGCATTTACTTCTGAAAGAAGAAGAAGAAGAGGAGGATGTCGAAAACCACGCGAATAATTGGATGGGGAGCAGTGGCGGCGCTTCAACTCCGCCGCCACTGTTGAACGCCAAGGCGCAATCGTTCATTGGAAGCGGAACGTCGATGGCGTCTTTAGGGGAGTTGGAGCCGTCCTCGCGAAGCGCGTCGCCGTCAAATGCGCATCATTTACGGCACGTGTCTTCGGTCATGGAACTCGCCGAAGAGTGCGAGATTCGATACGATGACATTGAATTCTCAACTGGCGAGGCGTCCTCTTCGAACCGAATCGGTCGAGGCGGCTTTGGGGAAGTATTTTTAGGTCGATACAACGGCAGTCTCGTCGCTGTAAAAAAATTGTTCGAATCTCCTGTTGGGAAAGGATTGGACGAATTCAAGAGAGAGGTTTCGGTCTTATCAACCTTGCGACATCCGTCTATCGTCCTATGGCTCGGCGCGTGTACCGTCTCGCCAAACACCGCCATCATATTAGAGTACATGGATAGAGGCTCTTTACACGACGTTTTGCATCGCACGGAAGCCGTGTTGACCTTATCTACGCGCATTCGATGGTCCATCAGTATCGCCAAAGCGATGGCGTATTTACACACCCACAAACCGCACGCGATTATCCACTGCGACTTGAACTGCAACAACGTTCTCATCAACCGAGACGGCGCCGTGAAAGTTACCGATTTCGGTTTATCCAAAGTCAAGCAACACAGCAAAGCGACGAGGCAAACCGGCGTGACTGGAACGGTATCTTACGCCGCACCGGAAGTTATCATCGGAAATCAATTCACGGAATCGAGCGACGTCTTTTCATACGGTGTCACCGTTTGGGAAATTGTCGCCAGGAAGATACCGTGGGACGGCTTGACGGAGTATCAAATAGTCTACCGAATGAGTTCGGCGTTGGATAACTCGGACACCGAATACGCCGCGTGCGAACAACATTTGAGAATGAACGCAAGGAGCGACGAAGAACAAGATCAAGAAAGCAGCAGCACAACAACAACATCATCATCGTCGATAGCATCGACACCGTTCCGTCCCCCGTTACAATCCATCTTGCGCGATTGTTGGTTCAAGCTTCCCGAACGCCGACCAAAAATGGGCGATATTCTCGTTCGGATGATTGAAGTACACAAAGAGGCGTGTAAAGAAGAGCGGACGAAACGACGGGAGAAAGCGAAGGAGGAGGAGGAGGTGGGAGGCGCGACGACGAAAACAATTTAATAAACCCTGTAAATCTGTATCATTATATATATACCTATTCGTCTTTGACGCTTCGCACACACAGACAGTAGTTTTCACTCCAAATCCTCACAAACTTGGATGCAGTAATAAAGAGTTACTGAAAAGAGATACATACGCGCAAAAACGCACGAACAAAACGTTCAAACGCCAAAACCATCCGTCGTCATGAGGGAAACCCGATCGCACCGATCGCAACAGCCTTCTTCTTTGGAGAATACTCGTAATAATAAAAAGACGACTCAGACGAATTTCCCCCAACGGCGAGGAAACGAACGCAACAAAGACGACGACGATAAAGATTCCTCCAACTACGCGCGAAACGTGCGCGCATCCCGCGAGAACGGCCTGACGAACACTGCTTTTGGTGGTGGTGATGCGCCCGCTTTCGGCAGCTTTCCCTCCAGGAAGCGACAGGGCGAGAGAGAAGAAGGGAATGCTCCCCCGGGGAGGTTTGGGGGTGGTTCTGGCCAACAGCAACACCAACAACAAAAACGAGCGAAAAAATCCGTCTTTCACGCGAAAGAGCAACAAAAGTCCGCAACCTTCCGCAACCCGGACCGAACGGACGGGACGTATTCGGACCAAGAGTTATACGAGCAAGCGATAGATCACTTGGATTACAGACGGTTGAAACGGTATAAATTGTGGTGGATTGAAGATCCGGAGTATCACCGGAAGTTGTACGAGTCGATGGCGAACGCGGGGAGTCCGGTGCGATGGTCGGAGACGGACGAGGACGAGAGGATCGAGGATATCTTGAATCCTGAGGAGAAGAAAGGGAGGAAGAAAGTGCAAGGGCCTTCCTTGCCGAAAGCGAGCGACGACGAGGACGAGATGGACGAGAAGAAAAAGAGGAGAAAAAAGACGACGAAGAAAAAGCATTCGAGCAAGGAGAAGAAGAAGAGGAAGAAGGAGAAGAAGAAGAGTCGAAAATCTTCCTCGCGGCGCAAGCGCCGAGGAGGCGGCAGCAGTAGCGAGAGTTGCAGCGAGAGTAGCAGTAGCGAAGACGACGACGACGATATCGACGAGGGCGAGTTGGTACCAGATTTTGACGGCGGCGAGGGCGGGAAAGGTAAGGACGACGAGAAGGAGCAACCCGAGCGTTTCTTGCAATTTTTAGAGAAGGAAGAGAGAGAGAAGAGAGAAAAACTCGTCGCCGCCGCAGCGTTAGAAGAACGGAAGAAGAAAGAAGAGCGTTTGCAAAGCAGCGCGGGAGGAGAAGGAAAAGAAGGAGCAACACATGTTGCGGTCGATTTCGGCCCGGCGGCGCCGCCTCCCGAGGACGAGAATAACCTCGACATCGCCGCCGGAATACGAAAACCGGGATACGGCGGTCAACTCTTACCGGGCGAAGGCTCCGCCATGGCGCAGTTCGTGCAATCCGGGGAAAGAATCCCGCGGAGAGGCGAAGTCGGGTATTCGAGCGAGCAAATCGAAAACTTCGAAAAGATGGGATACGTGATGAGCGGCAGTCGACACGCGCGCATGAACGCGGTGCGATTGAGAAAAGAAAATCAAGTGTATTCGGCGGAAGAGCAAGCGGCGTTAGCGATGATTAACTACGAGGAGAAAGCCGCGAAGGAGAAGCAAGTGATGGAAGAGTTGAAGAGGTTAGTCGATCAAGCGAAGAGGGATTGAGAGGGAAGAGCTGTTGTTTTTGTTTTGTTGGTAAATGCGCTATTTCTCTCTTTCTAAAGTTTTACATTGCTTTTACATGTATATTGCACGCGCGCTCTATTCTTCTACATATTACTACTCTACTATTAATAATCGGTTTCATTCCAGAAGTTTAAATACTCTTTCGGACGAACGTCTTTAACTAACGCCGGCACCACGTCGCCGTTCAACGCTTTATACTCCGACTTCATGTCGTCTCCGTACAATTCCTTCAACGCGCCTTCGATAATGTCGCTGTGAACGAACGCGACGATGACTTTCGCGTCGCGCTCTTCCTCGAACACGTTCGCGAACCACACGCGCATTCGATCGCGGACGGACTGCATGCTCAACTCGTTGGATTCGTACCTCAATTCACCGTCGCTATTTACGAGTAAACCGAGTTCGTCCGCGCACGTAAACACCGAATCGCTCGTCGCTTCGCCCAAACGACATTTCGTTTCTTGCGCGGCGTTTTCTCTGGCGGCAATCTCGTAGTCGTCGTTTTCGTGTATCGACGTGATATCTCCCAGTGTTTTTGTGAATTCGCACCCTTCTAAATACTTCTCCTCTCTCCTCGCCAACGCTCGCGAGAGGCCGCCGTATTGAATCGGATCTCCCGTCAAGTCGTCTTCAAAGCTATACGGTCGACGAATCTCAAAAGGCACGGTCAAATCGATCTTATTCCGAATCAAATCGGACACTCGTATGGATTTTCCACTCGCGCTTTGGTATTTTTTCACCCCAGACGTGTGCAACACCGCGAGTCGAGAGGTTTCAATCGCCCGCGCTTGCGGCGAGGTGAAAAAAGCCACTCTTTTCGCCTCTTCCTCTCCGCTCTCCTTGAAAACCTTCTCCATGTACGTCATCAACGCTTTACCGCTCTCCGTGGCTTCGTGCAAACCCACTTGCGTTAAACTCGGATCGAGCAACGACTTCCCGGTCACTTCGTCCGTGCACGGCACTTGTTCGTTCGGCATCGGCGCTTCGCCTTTTTGTCGCTCGCCCCAAACGTTATGCGCCGCCTCGCCGTGTCGAACGAACAAGAATAACTTTCGTCCGTTTTCTCTACTGGTAGTTTCGTTCTTAAAGACTTCTGCGTTTATCTTCGCGCGTATCGACCCCCACTGGCGACTGGCCCCGAACAACGCGCCGTCGTCCATCTCGTAGTTTCTTTTCCTCGCGTCTTCTCCGTTGTTCTCCTTTTCGGCATCGGAGGAGAGGATCCTCGATTCGTATTTGAACAAGTCCCGAACGGCGACGAACGCAGACTTTTCTTCCTCGATGTTCGTCGTCGCGCCTTCGACGCTTTCGCCTCCTTTTCCTCCCCCTAAAAAAGGCCGCGTGGCCTTGAATCTCATCCTCTCATCAAACCCACCTTTTCCAACGCTCTCTCTCCCTAAAACGACCACAAAGGATGTTAAGACTGCTGCTGCTATGACTACTCCTCTCGATGGTGGTGTTCTTTTGTCTTTTTTCGTTTTCATCGACGCTTCTTGGCCGTCGAGAAACGCGTCAGAATCTGATTCGTTTTCTTTCCCCGGGGACGGTTTCAACAACAAAACTTCCTCATCTCTCGCCCGTTCTGCCGTCGTGGGAGTCTTTAAAGGCGACGAGACGAAGGGTAAGAGCGCGCGAATAAAAGACGGCCCTACCCACGACGCGTTTGGTCGAGAAGTCGTCATCACTTCGCGGTCGTAGAGTGCAGACACACCGCTGAGAAGTGAGGAAATTCGTGGGGAAAATGCTTCAGATGTGACACCGAATAAGTCCTCTCGACGATGAATACCGAGGTCTCGTTTAAACTCTGTCTCGCCTCGTCGACCATTTTACTCGGCTTTACGCTTCGCAAACTACACGTGGTGACTCGAGAAAACGGCGAATCGTTACTCGCCGTGATATTCGGCGCTCTGTTGCCCAGTTTATTACTCCAGGTATAGGTTTGATGCATTTTTCCCTTACTTTTGTTCTCTGAATGTGTTACGCGTGATGAGAGGCTCGCGCGAAACGAAGAACGACTTTGAGTTTCGTCTCGCGTAAAACAGCATCCATCGCTCGTTTTGTGGGAGCTTTTTGTGGATTTTCTTTCCTCGTTCAAGCGAGGAGAGAGGTGTTGACTAAAATCTCATCAATGTCTTTCTTTGTACTCTTAATGCACTTAATTCAACAGACGTTCGCTTCAATACACGCGAGCGCGGAGTACTTGGTGTTTTTCGCGTACAGCGTCTCACAGTGTCTGGTCGGCACGACTGTAGGTTTTCTGTTGTTTCGAAATCGCGAGCGAAATAAAGGGGAACATTTAGCCGGTGCGACGGTTGGGGTAAATCTGGGAACGTTTGCGTACCCGCTCGTATTCGCGGTGTTTGGCGAGGTCGGGTTGAGGAGAGCGGTGGTGTTTGATTTCTTTAATCAAGTGTCGATTTTAATCGCCAGCTACGTGTTGTTCGCGCTGAGTACAAGACGTGATGGTGATGGAGGTGAGAAAACGACGAAGGAGGTTATTTTGAAAGCCATCAAGACGCAAATGTTCACGCCGTGTTTACTCGCGTTGTATCTTTCGATCGCGTTGAAAGCCATTCCGAACGCGTCGATTCCGTACGCGCTGGATCAGTTTTTAGGGTCCTTGGCGGTCGCGGCAAAGCCGTTGGCGTTGTTGTCGCTTGGGATATTGTTCGAGCCTAAAATGAGTAAGAGCGAAGTTTCAGACGTGGTGACTTTGTTGTTGATTCGGTACGGAAGCGGATTACTCATCGCCGCCACGGCAATCGCGTTGAACATGTACCAATTCATAGGGGCTAGTGGATTGGCGGTGTTGACGTTAGCGCTAACCGCCCCGGTGCCCTTGATTTCTATACGATACGCCAAACAGTTTGGGTTAAACTCAGGACCGGCGGCCACGGCAGTGAATGCGAGTAACGTCGTGTCTTTTGTCGCTATTCTGATGCTCGCCGGAGCGGATTTCGAAACGCAACGGAGAAGTTTGATGTCGTTGTTCGCTTTGATTGGTTTTTTTTTATTCAGCGTTGGTTGTTTCATGAATAAAAAGGCGATGATGGTTTCAGAAGAAGGAAACGACGATTCGTTTGAAATCAGAGATATCGGCAACGGGAAGAAGCGGTTCGTTTCCACCAACGCTTTTTTGACGAGGAGGAGAGCGAATACCATCGCCATCACAAAATTCGACGATACCAATCATCATATATACAAGAGAAGGAAAAACGTCGTCCAACTCGTACCGTCGTCGTTATCACCTGTAGCAACACCACCACCCAGAGTTTGTTGTCGCACTTTTGTAGTCAGTCGTAGGATTAGGAATAGGAATAGTGACAGATTTTTTTGTGTCGCGGCACATCGAAGCGCCGCGTTGGTCTTCTAAAAATGTATGTAATAGTTAAATACAACCAATGCGTTGATAACGGTGCTATAATAAAGTATATATGTGCATGTGTATACCTGATAAGCAGGTAATGTAGCGTAATCTCTCTCTGTCTTCTCATACTCTCTCTTTTTCTTTCTTTCTTAATTGTAAATCATGTCTTGATGCATATCCGTTAAATAGCAGTTCAAAACCTTCAATCCGTAGTTCTTCTCGTCTCGACTGGTTTCTCTTTTTTGAAAAGGATCGGACCCGTCCGGCATGGCAAACCCTTCGTCGCGCATCTTTGCGTTCGCGTAATCGTCTTGACACAAGTGGCCGTACGTAAACGCGTCAATCATATCCGCGCCGAATCGCGCCATAAATTTATACACTTTCTCTTGGAACTTCGGGCCAATCAAGTACCTCGTGAATCCGGCTCCGGAGCGATCTTTCGGCCAATAGTAAAAGTTCCCGGTCAATTGTTGGCCTTTTTTCGGCCCGTCTTCGGCTAAAATTGGGTACGTGTTGCCTTGTTTATCGCAAAAACCTCCCTCGTCCGGTTGCGCGCACGCGGCTTCGTAAAAATTGGTCAACAAAACGAAATCCGCATCCTCGGGGACGTTGGCGACGATCGCGTCTAAATGTTTCATCTGCCAGTTCAAACCGTCCGCTTCCATGATCAACGAAAACTTCTTCCCCGAGTTGGACTCTAACACCGTGCGCCAGGCGTGCATGTGGCCGAATAAACACCCGATGTGATGCGCGCCGCCGTATTGTTCTTCAGTCATCCCTCCCGTGCTGTTTCGTTCGTCGACGATACCCAACCACGGCAAATTTTTCAAGTTGTCTCCGTTTCTCAACGCGTCCGGGTGTTTCCATCCTCTCTGGAAGAACTCTTTATTCAACTTCCTTATCGGTTCGACCGCCCATTCCGCGTCGCCGATGTTTTCCGGCCACTCCGTCGGCGTCACGCCGACGTCGCTCGTCGCGTCCGGCAACGTCTTTCGAATCTTATCAAAGTTCTCGTGATCTTCCGCGTCGTTCCTTTGAACGATGACGACGATATCCGCCGAGTGAATCCGCACCGGAGAATCTTCCCACGCGACCTCCTCTTCCTCGCCTAACAACGCATCTCTCTTTACATCCTCCAAACTTACGCTGCTTTCCTCGCTCGGCAAAGAAGCGTACTTCTTCTGGTACTCGTCGTACACGCGCCACTTGGCGAGTGCCATCGCTTTGCGAACGAACGGCGAAAGCTCAATCTCCTCATCATCATCGTTCATTTCACCACCACCCAACGCTTCGATGTTGTTGATAGTATTCTGTGCATCATCGTCTGTTTTCGTGGACCAAGTCATGTTATCGCAAAATCCTGGGTGCAACCGGTTCCACTCTTCGTTCGATGTTTTCGTTTGCGAGAGGTCTGCCTTCAGTGATGCCGCGGATGTGCTGGACAGACTGGCGAATGCGACGATAAAGAAGAGGAGTGAAGACGCGACGCCATTGCTGGTAAATTTTCTTGCAAAACTCGTCCTCGCATTCGTTCGGTCTTCTGAGGACAACAGCGGCGACGACGACGTCAGCATCGATGAGTATTCTGCGTATAAAAAGCCGCGCGCGCGGGGAATGGATGAATGGAAATTCGAGACGACTCAACGCAAAACGCTCTCTCTCTCTCCTGATGTTGAGAACTTTAGAGATATAAACGACAGAAACGAGAGGAACAAAGCTTTCAAAGGTTCTCTCTTTCTCTCTCTGTGTGTGTATATCTCTGCCTCTCTGATGAAGCGTCGATGTATGAAGCGCAGCGAGCGGATGATTTTTAGAGTTTGGGTCGAGTTTCTATTTAGGGTGGCAGCTGTTCTTTACCAACGGTGTCTATGGGCGAGTCGCGTATCGTCATCAGTCTTTCATGACTGCATCTGGCGCGTCCTTCTCCTTCCCCGCGTCGTCTTTTTCGTCTTCGTCTTCCTCTTCCTCTTCCGATGAATCATCTTCTTCTTCTTCATCTTCGCCTTTGGCGACGGCGACGTCGAACTCAAACTCCAAATCCGCGCCGAGGTACGAATCGCACATGAAGTACAACGCGTATTTACGTTTACCTTCCTCGGAGGGCGAGGCGAAACTTAACTTTACCTTGGAGCTTTTGACCAGATTGACTCTTTTAATCGCGCATAAGCGGTTGTCTTTTTCGTCGCCGACGACGACCCACCAACTTTCTTCGCGCGGTATCGGGTATCGACTGCAATTGACAGGAGGTAAAAGCGATACGGAATCGCCAAACTCCCACTCGCGAGAGACGTTGACTTCGACGTCGATGGTTGAGCTCGTGGAGATTTGCGAGGCGTTGGTGACTTTGTGTTCGCAATCGACGTTCGGGTACCGATTCGCGGCTTTCGCGACGTCCGAGAGTTGTCGCTTGGACAAGTCGCTCAAAATGTCCCCTCGCACGGAATCCTCCGCGTCTAACAACTCGTACACGGATTCCACGTCCTTATCCTTCGCTTTTAACGCTATGGATTTCGTCACGTGCGGTAATTGTAACACGCCGGCGTCTTTATCCCACATGGCTTGCGTTAACATTTGCGACAATTCCATGGCGCACATCGCCGGCGATAACCAGCCGTTGCTGGAAATTACATCCACCATGGCCAAGAGTAAACGCAAAGCGGTCGGTAAGATGGACTCTAAATCTCTCGCAAGGTCACCTGGTAACGCGACGCGACTTAAATGAGCTTGGAGCAACGCGCAAGTCTTGACGTGCGGGTCGTTTGTTTTCCTATTCGTCATCGCGATGGGCGAGTGGTTCAAGACGCGACGTATGATTTCCGCCTCGCCCGGGCGAATCGGCACCGAATCAAACTCGCTCGCGCCTGAAACGATTTCCAAAATACCTTTCAGCTTTGTTTTTGCAGTTAAGGATGCCGCGAATAACTCAACCGTGGTATATTGCGCGTAATAATAACTCGCAATCATCCCGAGGTTCAAAGGTGAAATTTCATTCTCGCCAGTCTCGTCGTCGTCTTCGATTTGCGCGCATTTGGACACCTCCAAGTCGGATAAGGTGCTCTCGACGAGTTCACTCAACGCGTCCGAGACGTGTCTGTGAGACGTCCCAGTCAAGTTGTAATAGTTTGGATTCCTCGTTAATCGACGATAATAGTACGTCCAGGTGAGATAATCCACGGCGTCTTGTTTGGTTTCGATAGTTCTCGTGACGATTTCCGCGTTGAAGTGATCGTGTAAGAAGTGATCCAAGTGCGATTCCACCGGGAACGGTTCGTGAAGGAACTTGGAGTAGTACGCTTTCTTAGGCTGAGAACACATTAGCACGCACGTGCCGTGTTCATCTGCGCCTGGACGCCCACACTTGGCGGTCATTTGCAACACGTCCACGACAGGGTAATCCGCCGCGGAGGAACCTCCGGCGTCGTAGAGTTGCGTCCCAGAAACGACGACGAGCTTTGCTTTTTGTCGTAAAGTCCACACCGAGGCGGCTTCGCAAATCATCAGCGAACACGCGTTACACTCAAACGCCAAGAACAACGCTTCTTTTTCGACTTTCGACAACCCTTCGTGAATGACGGCGATGCCAAAAGTCATCGCGTGTTTCACGCCGGCGTCGGATTCAATCTTCTCGGAGAGTTGTTCTAAGACGTTTTCGTCTTCCGAAGAGACGTTTCGAAAGTACCCTTCGTCGTTGTCGTTGAGAGCGTAGGAGAGTAATTCCAACGCGCGTTGTTTCGCGTGTTTCCTCGTCGGCGCAAAAACAATCGCCGGTTCTTTCTTCTCGCAGTGCGTCTTGATCGCTCTGTACGTCGGTCGCGACATCGCTTGGACGCGAGATTCGTAATTGACGACGTCGAATCCGCGGACGAACAAGCGCAAAGGCGTTGGACGCGCGGACGGGGCGAAATTAAACTGCCTTTTGGAGTTTACTCCGAGCCATTCGGCTAAATCTTTCGCGTTCGCGACGGAGGCGGATAAACCGAGAATGCGAATCGGCGGCGCCGATTTTTTTCCATCTTTTTTCGTTCCTTCTTCTTCTTCATCTTCTTCTTCTTCGCGTTGCTTTTGAACGGAGACGTATCGCATTCTCGAGCAGGCGACTTCAATCGTGGCCCCGTGCGCGCCACCGATTAAATGAAGCGCGTCCGCGATGAACAATTTCACTTTTTGCACGTTCTTGCGTTGTTTCCATCTTCTCGATAAAATGTCCCAATTCTTAGCGCTCGAGACGATGACTCGAGAGCGTTCGAGCAACTTCAAATCCGTCGCCACGTCGCCGGTTAATATGCACGTCGGAATGCCCATGGTGTCTTCGAATTTTACTTTCCAATCCGCGTATCGCGCTTCAGCGATGTCATCGATGGGAGCACAGTAAACACATCTCGCGTTTTCCACGCCGTGCGTTTCCACCGCGCGCAAGATGGCCAACTCCGCGCAGACAGATTTTCCCGAGCCGGCGGGAGCGGACACGTATACGCTCTCGTCAGAATCCGTCAACGCTTGATACGTTTGCGTTTGAATCGGATTCATCAACTTGAAACCGTCGCCTTGGGGAAGTTTTGAATACATCTTTGCAAACCCAAACTTCGCCTCTCGAATTGGAATCGGTTGTAAATCCAACAACTCTGTCGGCGCGGCGAACTTTTCCGGCAACAACAAGTGCTTAAACGAGACTGGAATGACGGTATCTCCGCCTAACCACGCGTCCGAGGTGACCCGAATAAAATATTGAGGAGGAATTGGATCTAACAACGGCACCGTAAAACTCACCGAATGTTCCTCGTCTTTGTTTTGGTACTTCAACGTGAAATATTCCGAGTGCAAAATCTTCTCGCCGTCGTTGTCTTCGACCATGATCCAAAAGCCTTGCGCGAACGAGTGAAACCGTTGATCCCAAACGAAATCTGGGGTCAAAACGACGTCCACTTTCAACGTCGAACGCGTGATTGGCTGCACGTGCGCCTGAATATCCATTCGAGGGAACTGGTGGACAAACTTATGTATCGCTTTACCCATTTTCGGAAATCGAATCAACTCGCCGATTTCTTGCGAAGTCAATTCAAAATACTGCTCCCAACTGACGTCTTTGCGTTCGATTTTCATCAAGATGTCGTTCGGGATGGCTTTGAACTGTCTCAAAGGCGTTTGCGAGGACCACGTTTTCTTTCCAGCCATTTTGCACAAGTTGAGCGATTTTTCACAGAGTTGCGCCCATCCTCGTTTCAAGACGATTTCAAAGATACATCGCAACAATCTTCCCGCGGATTGGGTGATGTACACCATATCCGCCGATAACGAGAAACCTTCTAAACTCATGTTCGAAATGTACGCTTGGAGTAAGATGTTTATCTTCGCCGTCGATTCTTCTATGGATTCCTTCACCGGGATTGGCACTCTTTCCGCTAACGTCGCCAGTTCGATTTTTTCCTCTTGACGCACGGTGACGAATTTGAATTCCTCCGCTAACGAGAACAAACGGCACAGTTCAATGTCACCCATTTGCGGTTTCAAGTGTTCGTGGAACGCTTTCACCGTCCCATGAGAGACGTAATACTGACTGGCGATTCGACCTAAATCCGTGGCTTGTAAACCTCCGCCTCTTTTATCGTATCGAATCAAACCGGCTTTGTCGAGCGACAACGCCGCCGAGTGTACTAAATCCGCTCTTCGGCTCGATAACGTCGGATCGTCTTCCACGGCAGATCGCGGCACGCCGTACAAGACTGGGTTTCTCAACATTCTCACGAATAAGTAAGTATACCCGAGCCATTTGACGGCATCGTCTACGGAAGCTATGGAACCTAAAACAATCTCCGCGTTGAGCGAATCTGCTAGTTTGGCCACGAATTGACTTTCAATCGGTAACTGTTGATTGAATAAAGATAAATAGTATTGCAGTTCTGTGTGTTGGGTGATGATGATCCCTTCCCCGAACGTATCGAATTGAGGACGACCAGCTCTGCCCATCATTTGCATGACGTCTTGGAATGACAGTTCGTCCCAACCGCCTTTTTCGGGGTTGTACACTTGCGTCCCTTTGATTATGACCGTGTGCGCGGGCAAGTTCACGCCCCATGCTAAGGTTGCCGTTGACACGAGCACTTGAATGTGCCCATCCGCAAACAACTCTTCAACTAACGTTCTATCGGCGCGAACCATCCCCGCGTGGTGAATGGCGAAGCCGTATCTTAATAACTCTTTCAAATCATTCGATTTGACGTTTTCGGATTCTTGTCGTAAAATTTCCGCCGTGGCAGTATCGCTCCCGACGTACTTCCCGATTGTTTCGTTTTCTATGGCCATGTCGCGCAAAGCTTTCGCCGTTTTGTACGTTTCCTTTCTCGAGTGCACGAACACCATCACTTGCGTTTGACCAGCTTGTTCGTCGACTTTTTCGTAGCACACTTCGTTCATCAACTGAAAGCGTTGCAACGGTTTCTTCACCGTGATGCCGATGAATTGCGATTGCAACGGGCACGGTCTGTATGAGTTATCAAAGACGAACAACCCTTTTCCGTGGTCGACACGAGCGAACGCGGCGACGTCGTCGTAGTTCGGTAGCGTGGCAGATAAACCAACGAATCGGACGTGTTTGCGAGTCTCTTCGACTTGTCGGATCGTACGCGCGATGATGGATTCCAAGACTGGACCGCGACCGTCGTGCAACAAGTGAACTTCGTCGACAATCAACAACGACACGGATTGCGTGTACGCGCGGTCGCCAGACTTTCGCGTTATGATGTCCCATTTTTCAGGAGTACTGACGATGATCTGCGTGTCTTCAATTTCTGCTTTGGACATGGAAACGTCCCCGGTCAATTCGCGGACGTTTACTCCGAAATCTTTCAACCGTTCGCTCAAGTTACCGACTACTTCCGCGACCAACGCTTTCATCGGAGCGACGTATACTATTTTAAACTTGGTCAAATCAATCTCGCCGGTGTCTGGATCGAGGTGTTTTCCTATTTCATGGCATATGGTGAGCACCGCAACGTTCGTTTTTCCCGCCCCAGTTGGCGCGCAGAGTAACATGTTTTCTGGCGACAACAACGCCGTCTCGTACACTCTCGATTGGACTCTGTTCAAACTTTTCATGCCTTTAAACGCCGGCCTGGCCCATTCGGGAATTTCCTCGATTGGTCGTAGCTTTTCGTTATCCGCAAACGGCGGCGCTTTCATCGCCGGCACGTGCACTTCCTCGTATCCTTTCTTTTGCGTTCGAAACGAGCCTTCTGGGAGTTCGCACTTCGCGTTGGCCATCAAGCGACTGCCTTGATGAAACGCCAACGCGTCCAGTTCTAAGACTTTTCGGTGCGCGCTCGCGCCGAGCTCTTTTTCTCTTCTCTTTTGCGCGTCTAATCGTAACTTTTTCGCTTCTTCTCGGATTTTGTTCTCGACATTTTCCTGTCGCTCTCGCGCGGACGCCCTCGTCGCTTTCATTTCGGACAAGATCAACGCGCCGTTGGAATCGTTGCTCATTAAATTTTCAATGTCTTGCTTCTCCGTTTCCGATTGCGCTCTCGAGAGTTTCGTGCACCACAAGATGACGTCTCTGTTTTGCATCAACGTTTTCACCAAATCGAATTTGTCGTACTCGAGAAGTCGAACGAGTTCATTTTCTCGCGATCGGTCGTCCGGCGCCTCCAGCGCTTGCAAAGCCTTCTCGGCGATTTCGGACATTTTCGTCTGATCGTTTTCTTTCTCCTCTTCGGTGGTCGCGGTTGACGAACCCGAGAAAGCGTTGGAAATTAAACGCTGCAAATAATAGGCGTCAATTTCCGACGGACGAACTATCACGTGTTGTTTCTTGTGTCTTTTTTTCGGTTCACCAAGAGAGTCATCAGAAGCGTCCGAATCCTCTTCCTCCTCGTCTTTATCGTCGTCGTCATCCGAATCTTCTTCCTCCGACTCCGACCTCAACTCTCTCAACTCCGCTCTGTTTCCACCGTCTCCGTCGTCGTCGTCGTCCGAATCGTCCTCGTCGCTCTCTTCAAACTCCACCGCAACGCCAACGTCGTCGTCCATCTCTTCGTTCTCGCCGTTTTCGTACTCTGGATTCCCCTCCTCCCCCTGGCCGGCGGGCGTAAAATCCGTAATCATCTTCCCCACCGCGACTAACTTGGCAAACTTCTCCTCCGATAACTCCCCAACCAAACTCTCCACCTCTTCCTTCCGTTTCTTCTCGTTCACGGAAGTATCCTTCAACGTCTCCAACACCTCCTCCGCCGCGCCTCTCAACACGTCCGACGGTTGCTCGCCGAATTGTTCCGTCATCGATTTCAACAAAACTTCGTACGCCGCTCGCGTTTCTCTCGTCTTGGGTTTATACCCGCTGTTAAAGTTCATCTCGGAAGAGAGGACGTCTTTTTTGTGACCTGTTTTCTTTCTCTTCTTGTGCGTAGCGTTCGTCGCGAATGCGTCCGAATCTTGCGAATGCTTCACATCGATCGCATTTTTGGTCTTCTTTTTCTTCGCATGAATCTTGTCGTCGTTGGTTGTTTTAACGCGATCCCCGAACGCTTTCGCATCGATCCTGCCCCATAAACTTTCCGGCATCCCGCTCGGTTCGTGCATGCGTCTTTCCGTTTTATCCGCTTGGAGGACCAAGGACGCGTTCGCTTTGTATTCGTACTGCCGGAATCGGGCGGCGCGTTCTGCGGCGGAACCGATGGTTTTCTCGTCATCTTGAACGCCCATTATATACTAAGAATAAGAAGACAAAAACAAAGAAACAAACACAACAAATCAAAGAGAAAGAATGCTTCAGAAAAGAGGTATACGTTTGTGTCGTTTTAATGGCTTTCACAAAGCGCGCTTCTATCGTGCGGCGATTGCTTTAAATTCGAAGAAGGAAATTCGAAGCCATGAGAGTTAGGGTTTCAAACCCTAAAATACTCGGAGAGGGTTTTGGTGTTCCTTTCGGGGAGAAAATTAGTCGCCAGAAGTAGAACGAGACACGCGCGCTCTGAGTAAACGCGCGGAACGAGAGAGAAAGAAAGAACGAAGAACTGTAACAACGACGAGAGGATGGTTTTGACGACGTCTTTTTTTTACCGAAAAACGACTTTGTCCTCCGGTTGTGCGAATGCTTTGGAAACAACCACCAAGAGGACGACTG